>Ga0206126_10002096_pt1 | contig 22634 bp, 22 predicted proteins | sample Helgoland_Spring_5_FD_148621 | JGI IMG/M metagenome (GOLD analysis project Ga0206126, IMG submission 148621) | Pelagic subsurface seawater microbial communities from Kabeltonne, Helgoland, North Sea - Helgoland_Spring_Bloom_20160412_1 | ecosystem: Environmental > Aquatic > Marine > Epipelagic ...
ACATCAGAGGCAAGAGTTATCGTATGAAGAAGTTTAAAAAAGCGGAGGGAAAATGACGTAAAAATTTTTATTATCGGTGGTACACTTTTGGCGAAAATTACTGGTACACTTTTAATTGACATTGACAGTTACATAGAATGTCTACTACCCCTACTAAAAATTGTGCGCTTCTAGCTTCACCAAAACTAGGGCAAAGTGAATTCAGAATACCATAAAGAATAGGGGTAACAGTGAAGTTATAGCCTACAAATAATGTGTGCTGGGCTCTGTTATAAGCTTCTTGTGGGTTACGTTGTATCTCTTGTGCGTTAAAGTAGTCCGCATCGTTGATAGCAACATTATGATGACCAAAGTGAATGGTAGTTGTATTGTCTGGCATGTTTTTTCATTTGTATAAGTTAGTATATTTCAACTTATATACCACTCAATCAAGCATTGTAAACTACATCATGTTGTGCAATTAGAGCTGATAACGGCACTATGTTGTTATTCTATAAACTAGCCTATGTTTAATAACGATGAATTTCTCGTAACTATATGGACTATATATCGCATATTAAGACTATTTGTCCCTTGGTTAGTTTAATTGTAATTTTAGAATTTTTGGCTTGATTTCGTATGCTAGATATTCCACCAATTGAAAGCAATTCATTATCTATATCCCACTTTAGACCTTTTGTAGATACGGTAGCCTCTGGATATGGCAATAAAGAAATGATATCTGCCTTATTTGCTCTAAAGTTAAATTGATCATATACAGGGATGCAGTATTTTGGCCTTTCGCTTATAGTGCAGTCGTAAAATACCATAGGGAATTTACGGATATACTTCATAAGACAGTGCATGTTATGTAAGGCATGATCTATTTCTTTGCCAAAAGCACCACAAACAAGTGAAGGAAAGAGGTGTCTTTTTTGCATTTCTAAAATGCATTTCTCGAAATCGGTATTAGACTGGTCAGAGTATCTGATATATTCGGTATGTTTATTCACTGAGTCTTTATTAAACGAGTCGAAATCTCCTACAATGCATGTAGGTATGATATTCATTTCAGTTAAAATTGATCCTGCACCATCTGCTGCAATAATATCTAATTTAGGTAATTGATCAAAAAAGTTCCGAGGCGGGATATCTCCATTTAAACAAAGGATACTTTTAAAAGAATTAAGATTTATTTGCATCGTTTAAAAGTCATAGGCCTAATATTCGTGAGTCTAGAAAATAGACGAGTAGTCGTTTCGTGTAAAGCTTGTGTTGACTATAAGGTCTAAAGTTTAGAAATAACTTACTAAATAATGTCATTAAACCATAAACGATCCGCCCATCCTATGTCGTTTCGTATGTGAAGTTTGTTTCCATTTTGTCGTTCCACAAGTGACTTTTCATCCCTGCTGTCATTCCGTAAGTGAGCTTTTTAGCGAGCTATACGGAATCTCATATCGGTAGAATTAACCTCCATATTTTAGAGAGATCCCGTATAATCCTCGTATAGTAATACTCGAATTTACGGGATGACGGGTTTGGGGAGAGATCTCGTGTAACTCGTAAAGAACTCGCATGTGAGATGACCAGGTTAGAGGATTTTTTGTATAGTAATGCTCGAATTTATGGGATGACGGGTTTGGGGAGAGATCTCGTGTAACTCGTAAAGAACTCGCATGTGAGATGACCAGGTTAGAGGATTTTTTGTATAGTAATGCTCGAATTTATGGGATGACAGGTTGGAGTATTTTCACATAGTGGTACTTGAATTTATGGAATGAACCGAGAGGGGGGCGAGTTTTTGTGAAATCAACAAGTAGCGCCAGTCATTTTTAGAATGACAATAAGGTACTTAAAAATTCAATTAATGAAATGACAGCGTAGCTCTGTAAGTGACGCTTAAACAAGATAGTGGTGGGCCCGGCAGGACTTGAACCTGCGACCACTCCGTTATGAGCGGAGCGCTCTAACCAACTGAGCTACAGGCCCGAAAAGGTTTACAATGGTTAATTTATTTTGAATCGAGATGTCGTTACTCTTCGTTCACCTATTATTATATAGGCTTTGCTCATCGTGGCCTGCCCCGTTTTCATCTAAATTAACTATATCTTTAATTTTATATTTCCTTTTTCAATCAATTTTGAGATGTAATCATCTACAGCTTTCTGGGATAAGCTATTCTTTATACCAGCTTTTGCTTGATCTTTAGGTGGCATTTTTGCATCACGTAAGTCAAGAAGTTTGATGATATGCCAGCCAAATTGAGTTTTTACAGGGTCTGAAATTTCACCTTTCTTCATAGAGAATGCTTTGCTTTCAAATTCCGGCACAAACTGACCTTTTATTGCATATCCTAACTCTCCCCCATTAGCTTTTGATCCTTCATCCTTTGAGAATTCCTGTGCAAGAGAAGAGAAGTTTCCTCCTTTGCTGAGTTTTTTACGAATCTCTTTAGCTTTTTCTTCGGTATCCACAAGGATATGGCTCACTTTTATCTCTTTTTGCCCTTTTAGTTTATCCTGAAGTTTTTTATATTCGTCATTTATCATTTTTTCTGTAACAGCGGTTGTAAGGTAACGTTCTATCAGTTCTCTCTGTACGAGCTGCGCTTCTAACGCTTTAAGTTTTTCTTTAAATTCTTCCGACTTTTGGATTCCAAGTTTGACAGATTCTTTTTCAAAAAGCTTTTGGCTTGCATAACCTCTAATCAGATTCTCTTTAATAGTTTTATCCAGTTCTGAAAATTTTTTACCTTTACTTTCAGGTTGCATCTCAAGCAGCGGTCCAAACTGTTTCATGATCTGGTCAGATGTTACATCTCCTTCAGAATATGTGGCTACAACTTCAGCTAAACTATTTGCACTAAAAAACAAAAGTGAAAAGAAAGTAATTAGTAATTTTTGCATTTTATGATTCCAACCTAAATTATTTAAGAGTTATAGAGTGTTCTAAAAGGTCAGAGCTATAAAGTCAATTGCTATTTACAAAATTATTTGAAAATTTGATAAAATACGATATCTTGACGAGAACAAAGATCAATTAAGTAACAATATATTTGACAATGCTCTCATTACTTACAAAATTTTTTGGAACTGCGAATAGTCGTATTGTAAAAAAGTTCCAAAAGGAAATTCAAAAAATCAATGACCTTGAGGAATCCCTTAAAGACTTAACAGATAGCGAATTACAAGCAAAAACTACTTTCTTTAAACGAAAGCTCTCTGAAGGTAGTACTTTAGATGACATCGCCTACGAAGCATTTGCTGTAGTTAGGGAAGCTGCAAAAAGAACTTTAAATCAAAGGCATTACGATGTTCAGCTTATTGGTGGTTTGATACTACATAGAGGCATGATTGCTGAAATGAGAACAGGCGAGGGTAAAACATTGTCCTCTACCTTACCTGTATATCTAAATGCTCTTACAGGAGTCGGTGTGCATGTGGTTACAGTGAATGATTATCTTGCAAAACGTGATTCCGAATGGATGGGGCAAATATTCAATTTTCTAGGTCTAACTGCGTCTTGTGTCATAGGTCAGATGGACGATCAAATGAGGAAAGATGCTTATCAGTGTGACATTGTGTACGCAACTAATAACGAACTCGGGTTTGATTATTTAAGAGATAATATGAAATTTACTGAGGAGTCTCGTGTTCAACGTCCATTTGAGTATGCGATTATAGATGAGGTGGATTCAATCTTAATTGATGAAGCTAGAACGCCGCTTATTATATCTGGACCTGTTGATGATAGCACAGATATGCACGGTAAACTTAATGCTCTAATTACCACACTAACAGCGGGCGATTACGAAATTGATGAAAAAGTAAAATCTGTTACATTGACTGACGATGGGATTAATCATTTAGAAGAAATTTTATCTAAACACCAGATGATAGCAGAAGGGTCAAGTCTGTATGATTTTGACAATTTAATACTCGTTCATTATATCAACCAAGCACTGCGTGCTCATTTTATTTTTTCAAGAGATGTAGATTATCTTGTGAAGGATAATAAGGTAATGATTATCGATGAATTTACTGGAAGGGTAATGGATGGAAGGCGCTATTCAGATGGTCTACACCAAGCTCTTGAGGCTAAAGAGAATGTGCCAATTCAAAACGAAAACCAAACCCTTGCTTCTATCACTTTCCAGAATTATTTTAGAATGTATCCTAAGCTATCTGGTATGACAGGTACTGCTATGACGGAAGCAGCTGAGTTAAAAGATATATATAATCTGGATGTAGTGTCTGTTCCAACTCATAATAAAGTTACAAGGACTGATCATGACGATGAGATTTATGGTACAAAGGATGAAAAATATAATGCTATACTTGAGCGCATAAAGGATTGTCACAAACGAGGGCAGCCTATTCTAGTTGGTACTATCAGCATTGAAAAATCAGAGGAAATATCATCGCAGCTAAAAAAAGTTAAAATTAATCACAATGTGTTAAATGCAAAAATGCATGAACATGAAGCGCATGTTATTGCTCAAGCTGGAAGATATAAAGCGGTAACGATTGCGACAAATATGGCTGGTCGTGGTACGGATATCATGCTTGGTGGTAATCCTGATATGATTATAGAGCATGCTATGGCTCAAAAAAACTCAGGAGTAAAAATAGAACAGATTCATGCAGAGGTACAAGAAGAGAAGAGGAGGGTAATAGAAGCTGGAGGTTTATGTGTTATCGGAACTGAAAGGCATGAAAGTCGTAGGATAGATAATCAATTGCGTGGCAGGGCAGGGCGTCAAGGTGACCCTGGTTCAACGCAATTCTTTTTATCTTTAGAAGATGATTTAATGAGGATTTTTGCCTCGGACAGAATATCTGGCGTGCTTCGCACGTTAGGTCTTAAAGATGGTGAGGCAATACATCACCCGATGATCAGTAGATCATTAGAAAAAGCTCAGCAAAAAGTTGAGTCGCATCATTATGAAATTCGTAAAAATCTACTCAAATTTGATGATGTAATGAATGATCAACGTAAGATTATTTATGAACAAAAAAACGAAATCATAGCATCGGAGAATGTCGATTCTTTTGTTGAAACTATGTCAGAACAATTAAGCTCTAATTTGGTGCGCAAATTTATCATGCCAAATTCCTTGAGAGAAGATTGGCAAATAGGTGAGCTGTGTTCTGAGATTCATAGAATTTTTGCTCTTAATTTACAGGAAAAAGATTTATCTGAGATCGAAGGGGCTGAAGACGAAGTGTCTGCCTATCTGTACAAAAATGTAAAAGATTCATATGAGACTAAAATATCTAATTATGGCGCAGAGGTAATGCATTCTGCGTCTAGATACATACTTCTTACCACTCTTGATCAAGTATGGAAAGATCATTTGCATAACTTAGATTATTTGCGCCAAGGGATATCTCTTAGGGCTTACGGGCAGAAAGATCCTTTAAATGAATATAAGAGAGAAGCATTTGATTTATTTGAAAAAATGATAGATCACTTACGTGAGCTATTCATACAAAGAATTTCCCTATTGCATATTGATACTAGCCATATAGATAAGCAAAAAATGGCTCTTGCGAACAAAGAGTTGCAAGAGATGAGTACTAGTAGACATGATCCTGCATTTGAGAAATATAATGCTGGGACATCGCTTGAAGTAAAAGCAAAGCCTTTCAAGGCATTTGTGTCTCCTGAGGATCGTGACCCTAATGACCAAGAAAGTTGGGGGAAAATTTCAAGGAATGAGTCATGTCCGTGTAACTCAGGTAAGAAATATAAACATTGTCATGGGGTAGTAAGTTGAAGAAGCCAATTATAGGTATTACATTAGATCTTGCATCAGATAATGACAAATATTCATATTCTTGGGCTCCTTGGTATGCTCTTAGGAGGGACTACTCAAATATGGTTGTAAAAGCTGGTGGAATCCCTGTGCTTCTTCCTTATAGTTCGCCATTTGATGATATTGTTGATACGATAGATGGGTTGATAATTACTGGTGGTGATGAGGATATAAATCCTAGATTTTATGGACAAAAAATTATATCAGATAAAGTAAGAACTAATGACATCAGAGCAGAATTTGAGATAAAGCTTACTAAAAAAGCGATAGAGCGTGATATGCCAATCTTTGGCATTTGTAACGGGCTTCAGGTTATCAATGTTGTAATGGGAGGAACATTGATTCAGCATATACCAGATACTCATAACAGCGATATCAATCATGAACAGCCTCACCCCAAGAATGCTCCAACGCATTCTATCATTATAGAAAAAAATACATTATTTGATGAAATGTCTCCTACAGGTGAGATCATGGTAAACACTACTCATCACCAAGCTATAGATAAAATGGGGGATGGGTTGATTGTATCTGCAAAAGCACCAGATGGTATCGTTGAAGCTATTGAAGGGACAAGAAATAGATTTGTCATAGGTGTACAATGGCATTCAGAGTATGAGAATTCTAAGTTGGATGCTAATTTGTTCAGAAGGTTAGTTGAGGAAAGCTCTGTATAATTTTCGTATAGTAATGCCTGGATTTATACCGATGACAGTAAGTGATTTATCATTTTGCACGTGAGCTTTTTAGCGAGCTATACGGAATTTCATGTTGCTAGAATCAACCTCTATATTCTTAGAGAGATCTCGTATAACTCGCAAAGAGCTCGTTTACGAGATGACAGGCCGGAGGATTTTCGTATAGTAATGTCTGAATTTACACCGATTACGGTAAGTAATTTATCATTCCGCACCTGAGCTTTTTAGCGAGCTATACGGAATTTCATGTTGCTAGAATCAACCTCTATATTCTTAGAGAGATCTCGTATAACTCGCAAAGAGCTCGTTTACGAGATGACACAGGCCTAGAGGATTTTTTCGTATAGTAATACTCAAATTTACGAGATGATTGAGCTCAATACAGAGATACAAGTACTTCTTAGCTTTTTGCAGCTGCTGCAACTTCATCGGCAAAATTGGATTCTTCTTTCTCGATACCTTCTCCGATTTCAAGTCTTGCATATGCTTTTAAAGTTATATCAGTTCCAGCTTCCTTTGCAAAATTTGCTACTACCTCTGATATTTTGCTCTTTCCGTCAATTACAAAAGTCTGATCTAGCAATACTATCTCTTCCAAAAATTTGCGAATTCTGCCCTCGATCATTTTTTCAATGATATTGTCGGGTTTACCAGACGCACGTGATTGTTCTGTAAATATATCTTTTTCCCGTTGTACTAATGAAGGGTCTACAGATTCTTTGTTAAGACATTCAGGTCTTGTAGCTGCAATATGCATAGCAATTTGCTTTCCAAGTTCAGATAACTTTTCTTTGTCAGCTTTTGATTCAAGTGCTACAAGTACAGAAATTCTGCCCATATTATCTTTTATAGCATTATGAACATAAGGCACTATCACACCACCAGTTATAGATAGAGACTGCATACGACGTAGATTCAAATTTTCGCCAATTGTTGCCACATTTGCTACAATCTCCTCATCCACAGATTTACCAGATTTTACTTTTTTGCCCTTTAACTCTTCTAGATTATTACATGATGTAGCAATCTCTGCCACTTCTTGTACCATTTGCTGAAAAGTTTCATTTTTTGCAACAAAGTCTGTTTCAGAATTAATCTCAACAACTGCAGACTTGTTTCCGTCAATATGCACCGCTGTGAGACCTTCGCTAGCTACTCTGCCAGCTTTTTTAGCCGCAGCTGCAAGACCTTTTGTCCTTAGCCAGTCAATTGCTGATTCAAAGTCTCCATTTACTTCTATAAGAGCTTTTTTGCAATCCATCATGCCAGCTCCAGTTTTTGCCCTTAAATCTTTTACTAATGATGCAGTTACAGTCATTATCTATACTCCATTTGTATTTTATTTTTATTCAATTATTTTTCGTCTTGCGCTTCTGTTTTCAAAGACTCTTTAACATTAGTTTTTTCTTGTTCTGAACCAGGAGATTTCTTCACTTTTGACTCTTCCGTCTTAGCTTCGGATTCTGATTTGTTGTCTTTTTCTTTTTTTACGGACTCTTTTTTTGCCTTAGAAACTTTAGCAGTTTTTTCTATCTTTACCACATTATCAAGGGAATCATTTGCTGTAGCTCTGGAAAGTCCAACATCAGCACCCGATTTTGTTAGTGCGTCTTGTATTCCAGCAAGTGCTGCATCTGCAAACATATTGCAATAGAATCTGATAGATCTGATAGCATCATCATTACCTGGGATAGGATAATCGATATTTTCAGGATCTGAGTTACTATCAACAACGGCAATTATCGGTACACCAAGTTTCGAAGCTTCACTTATCGCCAAATGCTCTTTATTTGTATCTATCGCTACAAGCAAATCGGGGCGTCCGCCAATATTTCTAATGCCGGCAAAAGACTTAAGCAATTTATTCTTTGCTCTTTCTAAGTCCAATAATTCCTTCTTTGTATAGGCTTCAATTTTTTCTTCGTCCGATAATAATTTTTCAATATTATCTAGTTTTTTGATAGATCTTGATATGGTATTCCAATTTGTAAGCATACCACCAAGCCATCTGTTATTAACGTAAAACTGACCGCATTTCTCTGCATATTCTGATACCAAGTCAGAAGCTTGTACTTTACTCCCAACAAAAAGTACCTTTCCGTTATTTTTTACAACTTCATATATCTTACGAAGTGCATTATCCATCAAAGGTGCTGTTTGTTCCAAATCTATAATGTGAACATGGTCTCTAGTGCCATAAATATATGGACTCATCTTTGGATTCCAACGTGAAGTTTTATGACCGAAATGAACACCAGCGTCAAGTAAATCAGCGACGCTAACCTTAGGTAAGTTAGACATTAATCTCTCCTATATTTGTTAGTTATAACCTCCGCATACAGCAAAACAATTCTCTCTAGTAAAAGCCAAAGAGACCAACAAAAATGCTGTGCGTGTGAATTTGCCTGCAATAAAATTACTCCTAAAACAGACGGCTGTAATGATATACCACATGCATAATTTTTTCAAGCAGGAATTTTTGATAATAATTTTTCTAATATGAGCTGTGAATTTGAGTCCCAATAATATTTAGATTCGTTATTTTGATAAAATTTAATTCCTTTATTCGTTATAATCTCCGGATAGAATTTTGACTGAAATGCCCTAACAACAAAATTTGTGTGCAGGTCAAATATCCCTGTATTTTCTATTTTATAGCCAATCTTTTGTAAATTATTTTGCAGGGTTTTTATCTGAGTATTCTGATCTCCAAAACGAAATAAAATTTTATCTGGTGAAAGGTTATCGAGAAAGTGCCATATAGCTAATTCATTCTCAGCTAACAGTTTCCAGTTGAAGAATAATCCAGGGTCAATTTTTCTATTTGGTGCTACATCTGAGTGACCAATAAAATTATGTTTTGGGATGGAGTATTTCTTTTTTAGGTGCTGGCTTAAATCAATACAAGCTTTCATTTGAGAATCTGGAAATTCAGATTCCCCAGAATTATCCAGCTCTATACCAATTGAATTTTTATTTAACCCGTCTTCTTTATGCCAGTTGCTTTTTCCAGAATGCCAGGCTACATATTCATCTTGTACTAGTTGAAATATTTCCCCATCTTCTTTTATCAAATAATGTGCACTTACTTGTGAAGTTTCATCTGTTAGACGATTCAGCGCAGAAGAAAATGTCATTTCTGTGAAATGCATTATTACGTAGTCAATTTTTCTGTTTTCTAGTGGAGTATAATTTGGTGATGGGAATTTCTTATTAATGAACATAAATATGTAGCTTTAATCTTCTTTGAAAGTTATTATAACCCGAACTATGGATAAGAAGTAAAGAAATTAGCATGGCGCAACATAAACATTCTAGCAAAAAATCTGCTGCGGAAAGTAATAGTAATGTAAAATCAGAGATATTATCCCTAACAATAGTAGTAATACTTGCACTAGCTGTTAGGACTTTTGTTTTTGAGTTATTTTACGTGCCGACGGGTTCTATGAGAGCTACGATTCTTGAAGGAGACTATATTTTCTCAACTAAATATAGTTACGGTTACAGTATCTACTCAATACCATTCAATCCCGATTTATTTAGTGGCAGAATCATGGCATCTCAGCCAGAGCGTGGTGATATCATCATAATGCGTCCTCCACACAATATGGAAGAGAGATATATAAAGAGGTTAATAGGTTTGCCCGGGGATAAGATCGAGATTATTGATGATGTAGTGCATATCAACGATAAGCCAATAAACAGAGTTGAGGTAGGGCAGCATATCGGTGAGGATGGAGAAGAATATACGAAGCTCAAAGAAATTTTGCCTAACGGAAAAAGTTATTTCTCATATAAAATGACAAACGTACCAGATAGATTTGTTTACGAACGAAAAAATTATGGGCCTCATATAGTTGAAGCAGGGCATTATTTTTTCATAGGAGATAATAGGGATAATTCTGGGGATAGTAGATATCAGCTTGGTACTGTACCGTTTCGCAATCTTATTGCAAAGGGACAGTATGTTGTTTTTTCTACAAAAGAGCCGCTTTGGGATTCTAGCACGGGCTTTATAGATCAAATAAAGAGAATCGGTATTTGGGCTTCTTCAGTAAGGTTTAATAGATTGTTCACTAATTTATACGAAGAATGATGCATCTTGTGTTTAAGAGAGAGTCTGGTGATTTAGAAAAATCTATAAATTATCATTTCAAGAATACTACTTTGCTTGAAGAGGCTCTAACACATCCGTCTGTAAAACAAATTGATACTAGTAAGCCTGACTATGAGCGTCTTGAACTACTTGGAGACTCTATCTTGGGTTTTTTAATAGCAGAAATGGTATTTCATAAATTTTCAAAATATCAAGAGGGGAAGTTATCAAAGATAAAAGCATATGCTGTTTCCTGCGAAACTATAGTTAAAATAGCAACTAGTATAAAACTTGCAGATTATATGATTCTGACTCAAGGTGAAGAGGACTCTGGTGGGAGGTCAAATCGTAATAACATAGAAAATACTATGGAGGCACTAATAGGAGCTATATATCTTGATAGCGATATAGAGACTATTCAAAAAATCGTAACATCATTATGGGAAGGGCATATAGAGAATGTTGATTTTGCTGCAGCTGATCCAAAGACTTACTTGCAAGAGTTAGTCCAAAGCAAGATGCACATCACTCCATCATACGAGGTGATTGATAAAGATGGCATCGATCATGCACCTATTTTCACAGTACGAGTGAGTAGCGGTAAATACCACGAGATTGCTTCTGGTAAGTCGATAAAGGAAGCTGAAAAAGAAGCTGCAAGGAAATTGTTGAGTTTCTTTAAAAGTTAATTCTATATTCTCCAGTTGAAGGGATCTCGTATAACTCGTTAAAAAACTCGTTTACGAGATGACAGGTTGAGAAAATTTTCGCATAGTAATGCTACACTTTACACCGATGACTCGGGGTGTTGTTTCTCTGTAAGAGATCTTCATTTCCATTATCTTTCTGCATGTAACTCTCTCCCCCCGCTGTTTTCCGCACGTGACCGCTAAGGGAGCTATACGGAATCTCATATCGGTAGAATCAACTTTCATATTTTAGAGATCTCGTATAACTCGTTAAAAAACTCGCATGCGAGATGACAGGCTGGGAAAATCCTCGTATATTAATACTTGGGTTTACACCTATGACTCAGAGGATTTAACTGCTCAATAGCCATGCGAGCAACGCCGTTTATATAAGCAACAATTGCCTATTAGTACAGTATTATTTAAATGATATCATAATATTTTAATTATATGTCTAAATAGTAAATGCTCGATATTGTTCTTTCAAAAGTAGGTGGAGAAATTGGCAAACGCTATGGTGGAGGCATTCTATCTAGGATCGGTAGCACAGCTGGAAAAATGCTGGGAGAATACCTAAATAAATTATGGTTTGGAAAGAAAAGAACTGACCAAAGATTTCTTAACGTAAAGGATAGTTTTCGCATAGCAAAAGCTAAGTGCGGTAGCCCTATTCCACTTATGTTTGGCAAAATGAGGGTGGAAGGAAAGATTATTTGGTCAAGCCAGATAATGCAACGTCAAAATGTAAGCTCTACCAGCCAATATTTCAAAAATATCAACACAACTATTACAAAAGAAGTTATAGAATTTGAATATTATATAAACTATGCAGTAGCAATTTGTGAAGGAGAAATAGCAGAAATTGGTAGAGTATGGTTTGATAATCAGTACGTCGATCTTGGTAAATATAATGTCAGGATATACAAGGGAAGTGAAGATCAGATGCCAGACCCGCTAATAGAGTCATTCACACAAAATCAAACACCATCATATAGGGGGTTTGCATATATAGTCTTTGAAAATTTACCACTTGCAGACTTTGGAAATATTATACCTCGCTTTTCTTTTGAAGTATTTCGTAAAACAAATATAAGCAAGATGCGTCAGTAGAAGATTTGGTAAAATCAATCACTATGATTCCAGGTTCTGGTGAATATGTATATGATACAAAAATCCAATATAAACATAATCTGCGTAAGATAAACTCTGGACGCACTGAATATATATCTTCTTCGCAAGTGCTAAATTCGCATAATCACTATAAAATAGCAAACAGCGTTCACAGCCTTAATCAACTTCAAGCAACATGCCAAAACATTAAATGGGTAGCGCCAGTTGTTTGCTGGTTTGGTGATAATGTAGATGCTAAATATTGCAAAATAAGACCAGCTATAGAATTTAGAGATGATTACACATCATATAGCGAAGAATGGAGAGTCGGTAGATATGATAGGCAAAGTGCATACTCTATAAGTAAAGATCAATCCGGTAACCCGCAATATGGTGGAAGCGTGAATGATGCAAGCATAATACGTTACCTTGAAGAGATAAAATCACGAAATTTGAAAATCATGTTCTACCCTATGTTTCTACTCGATGTAGAGCAAAAACCTTGGCGTGGAAGAGTTACATCATCTCCAGAACATATCAGAGATTTTTTTCGTAGAGAAGAGGGGTACAATAATTTTATCCTGCACTACGCCAATCTTGTAAAAAATCATGCTGATGCATTTATCATAGGGTCTGAACTTATTGGCCTCACTAAAATTAAGGATAATGATAACAGTTTTCCAGCTGTTGATGAGCTTGTCAGATTAGCAGAAAGAGTAAAGCAGATTGTTGGTCCGAATGTGCTAGTTACATATGCAGCTGATTGGTCAGAATATCACCACACTGAAGGCGGATGGTTCAATCTTGACCCTCTTTGGGCATCACCAAATATTGATTTTATCGGAATTGACGCATATTTTCCTGTAACTGACACTAATTCCTCTATCATCACAGCAGAAGAAATCACAAATGGTTGGATAACAGGAGAAGGGTATGATTATTACATAGATCGTAGTAATGGATTTAGGTATGATCTATCCGCCCAATATGCATGGAAAAACATAAAACATTGGTGGAAAAACACTCATACAAACCCCGATGGAAACAAAACCAAATGGCAACCATGTTCTAAAAAAATTTGGTTTACTGAGTTTGGTTTTCCTTCAATAGATAAAGCAACTAACCAGCCTAATGTTTTTTTTGATCCAAGATGTATTGATGGCGGAGTTCCAAGAAATTCGAGGGGTACGATTGATTTTTCTGTGCAGAGAAAAGCTATACGTGCTTTTATAGAATATTGGGAGAGTCAGGAATATATTGGAGAATGTTTTCTGTGGACATGGGATGCACGCCCTTACCCTGCTTGGCCTCACAGCTCATATTGGGGAGATGGCAATTTATGGGAGAAAGGTCACTGGGTAAATAATAAATTTGGCGTAAGTAGCGTAGCATCAATATTACTTGAAATATCACAAAGATGTGGGATTGATATAAGACTTATAGATGTAAGCACAGTTGATGAGCCTATTGAAGGCATGATCTTTAGTACTCAAATAACTGCTTTAAATGCTATCAATACCCTAAGAACATCACATTTTTTTGACATTTGTGCAGATGACAGAGAGTTTATATCCTTTCCCAAAAGAGGGGTAAAAAAAGAAATATCTATAAATTCAAAAAATTGCCTAAAATTATCTGACAATAACTTCGTAGAAGCGATGGAAATTCCAGAGGAAGTTATTCTGGGTAAAATTGATTTGCACTTTATTAACCATAATGCTGAACTTGATGGCGATTATATATTTGCAAATAACGAAAAGAACTCATTCACAGCTAGAGCATTAATACACTTGCCACTGGTTATAACAGAAAGAGAGGCGCAGAATATTGGCAATCTAATCTTACGAAATGCAGCTATAGAAAATCAAATCATTAGATTTAATTTAGATTACAGATATTTCACTCTCATTCCTTCTGATTTTGTATTATTTCAGCATCGTGATACTGAATATTCTATCAGGATAATCGACACAAAAATATCCCAACAGCAAATATCTGTTGTGGGAATAATAGATGATAGGAATTGCTATTTTCAAGTAGCACATGCAAGAGATAGGTTAGATATTAGTTATTCTGATTCAAGCAGTGCTTTTGTAGTACTAGACCTTTCATTTGAACTTGAAGAGAATAACGTTCCATATATTGGAGTATTTTTAAGGAATAATGAGGATAGTATTTTATATACAAAATTCCCAGATGAGACTGATGACAAATGGCACAATATTGCTACCCTAAAGACAATGCTATAGGTAAAGTGGTGGGCTTAAATCAAAATGATCATATAAATATTTTTACAATTGATCGTATAAGTGAAATTAGCGTAAGCGGAGTAAAATTGGAAAGATATATCTCAAATAATTGGCAATACGCATCTGTAGGCAGGGAAATTATTACATTCAAGAACTTGGAAAAATTAGATGATAATTCATATAAAATTTTACATATAACACGAGGTGAAATAGGAACAGAAGAATTTATAAATTCTCATGAAGCTGGCGAAGATTTTGCTATCATCGTTAATTCCGAGATGAATGTACTGAATGTATCTGCAAGATTAGAAAATAAATCCGTAGAATTTAAATCTTGTGATATAGAAAAATCTCTTACATATCAAAATAAAGCTCAAAAAACTCTCACGCCTTATATAACACGTAATGAAATTGTTGATAATAAATTATATATAGAATGGATTACTAGAATCAAAAACAATACTGACTGGGAGTTAGAGCGTAACCAAGGCAATATGGAATTTTATATTACAATCAAAGATGGGGATCAAACTTACTTAAGAGAAACTAGAAATAATAAAATTATTATAAATTTAAGGGACATAGCTCTTAGTGCTGACTATCGGGTGAGTATAGTAACAAAAGTAATATAATTACTTGGATTGATTTCTGTCTTAAGAGAGATTCCGTATAGCTCCCTTAGTGGTCGCTTACGGAATGACAATGGACGGTGAGAAGGTCGTATGCAGAATGACAAACTACCTACCGTCATCTCGTAAATTCGAGTACTTTAAGATACTATCTCTAACCTGTCATCTCGTAAATGAGCTTTTTGCGAGTTATACGAGATCTCTAGAATATAGAGGTTGACTTTGCAGTTAAGAGATTCCGTATAGCTCACTACAAAGCTCGCTTACGGAATGACAATGGAGGCTAAAAAACTCGCATGCGGAATGATAAGGATGTATTTGAGATGAATCCTCAAGTTATTATAAATAAACTAAATCAATAGGCAAAAAACATATGAAAACACAAAACTTTAATATCGATCTAATGACACCAAATCAAATAAACAAAGATGTTATATTCAACGAAGCGCTAATTACTATAGACGCTCTCTTAAAACATACTATCAATGGATTTGTTGAATCTAAAAATGAGAATATAGATGTTGGTAAGAAATATATAATCACTGGAGAAGAGGATAAAAATCATATCTATTATATGTCTTCCATACAGGAAAAGCATACTACTCCGCCCCAAAATGGGATGCTCCTATTTTCTATTCCAAATAATAATTTTCTGCTATATGAGAATGATGGGTGGAGAGAAATTCAAATAGGGGGCGGAAATAATAATATTCCAAATATTGATCAAAACTTCACTTCCATTAATGAATCATTTGAAATTCTGAATAACAAATCAAATTTCTATCTTTATTTAAATGGAGATACAGCGATATCCTTAGGGCAAATCAATATCCCTGAAATAACCATATTAATAAAGCAATGTTATAACGCATCTTATACTCTCACATGGCCTCATAATATCTTATGGGAGAATCAAACGACACACGTCATGGTAGATGTACATAACACAATGGAAGTAGTAAAATTATTTAAACTGCCAGAGACTGATCATTTCTTGGGCAAAATAGTCAGTAAAAATCATAAATTCTAAATTTACGTCCTAAAAATTATGATTACATTATTCGCATCAATTGTTGGATTTATAAGTTACATTATACCAGAGGTAATTAAATATTTTATACTGTCAAATGATAAAAAATATAAGTTAGAGCTACTGGATAAACAAATAGAATATAGCAAGTTTCATACTGGCAAAGAACTAGAATCCATGCTTATTTCTCGTGATATTCTAGAGAAAGCATCAATATATTCTACATATAAGAGCAACATAAAATGGGTTGATACACTAAATGGATCAGTCAGGCCAGCACTTGCTTACAGCTTTTTCTTATATACCTGACTATCAAATATCTGCAATATCAAGCAATACCTAACACCTCATATGCTATTGAATATTTGGATATCCTATGGAGTATTGATGATAAGGTAATCTTTGCCGGAATTATAAGCTTCTACTATGGACATCGGACCATACGCAGCCTTTTAAAATTAGGAAGCATAACTTAATTATTGCTGCCTGCACCACTAAAATAAATTGACTATTTAGAATGAAAGCATTTTATCAGTTACTATATGTAGCTTACCAGTGCAGCAAGATACCCAATAATATTTGGCATCTTTTTTTATCTTTGTAATCTTTGGTGATAGTGGTAAATGACCAGTCTTATCTAGATCAAACTGATAAAACTCTCCATTCGATGCAATCACATTAATGTTGGTTTCAATATTTGTACCAGTAATAAATGGTGACTGGAATGAGGTGGCCTGAGGTTTTTTTGCACTTCTATCTTTGTCGGATATAAGATTACCTATCCACTCTACTTTGCCATTATGTGTAGCTAATGCAGCTATTTGTCTTGCATTGGTTGTAACAAAGATGCTTTCCCCAATAACACTCATTGATTGAATATCATCTATCTTTTTGATCCATGCAGGCATTCCATTATCTAAATCAAGCTTTACCACCTTATTGTTACTTGTAGCAAAATAAGCATAATTATTTCTTATTATAGGTGTTACAACCAATAGAGATGGGTCAAGATTTGGGAGTCCAATCTCATTTGCCGAAATTTGATAACTCCACTTCACCTTACCATTTGTAATATCAATATATAGTAGATCACCTGAGTTATAACTTACAAGTACATGCTTATTGTGCAAGATTGGATTTGCACGATTTTTAGACGATATCGTCTCAACTATTCCCTCATGAGACCATAGAAATTTCGATGATTCAACATCATAAGCAACCGTCTGGTTACTAGCAGTTTGTACTATCAGAATCTTATCTGTAGCCATAATTGGCTTGGTACGAAGTATATCAGGGAACTCTTTTTGCATAATGCTATGGCCAGTAGTAGAGTCAAGAATAGTTAGATATCTAGAGCCACTTGCAACATAAAGTTTTCCATTGCTAAAAAGTATTCCACCATCTGGTGATATACTGCGCTTACGATTATTCTGTGCTATGTCAGTAACCCACAAAATTCTTTTCTCTTTTAAGGAGAAGGCAGTTACGTACCCTGCGCTATCCAAAAAATACATAACTTGCTTTGCTATTGCGGGCTGCGTGATAATTGAATATTTTGTGATCTTATGCCCAGATCTATTATCGTTTATTGATAGAGGTTTTTTATCTATATCAGAAAAATTTAGTGCATTATCTTCTTCCGTCTCTAGATGTGGTGTGAGGTCAATTAGGTTCTTAACACGAGTAGTACCCATATGGTCGCAAGATGAAAGCGAAATTGCTAATGTAAATACTGCAAATGTTGTAATAAAATTTCTCATAATATACCTTTTCTCTTTTTAAGAATTCAACTCTTTCTATTTATATTTGCTATTATTGCTTTTGCCTGTTCTTTTACAGACTCTGGAACCTCATCGCTGCTGAGTGTAAGCAAAATATTTGCTTGCTCTAAAGCAAGATTATTTTCTGCATTTTTCTTATAAAATAAAGCCTTAAGTAACGTTGCATTTGCAAAAAATGGTTGCTTAGAATCTTTAAAATATTGGAAATAATTATCTATCTTATCACGAAGATCGGAAGGAATATTATTTTGATCCAAAACAAGACCAATCCACAATAATCGTGCAAAATTAGTGGTAATGTCGTAGTATTTCTTATTGTTAATGATTGAATCAAGCTTTTCCATAGCTAGCTGAATTTTGTTTTCTGCAATTAATCCAGATACAATTTTGATCTCTGCTAACTCTATTTGTCTATTCCCCTCAGAACTGACAATATTTTCAAGGCGATGTACGATTTCAGGTTCTGCATTTGAATTATTAAAAACTAATTTTAAGAACTGATCACCTGTTGTTCTGTTATGTTCTGTTACTTTGTCGCTATACCAGCTATATCCTGCTATGCATAATGTAATTATAAACGAAGTTATAATAATTACCGGTAATGACTTGCGAAAAAGAGTTAACCTCTTTTCGTCTTTTACGTCATTCAATATTTCATCAATAATATCAGCCATCTAGAATACCAAATAATTAACAACTATTCACATAAGAAGCTTTCCTTTGCTTCTTTTGTCCTTTTAATAGAATCAATAGAGCGATTAGGAAACTCAGACTCTAGTTTCTGCAATATTTTGCAAGCTTGTTCTTTTTTGTCCATACTTGCAAGAGAATATGATAGTTTTAAAAGAGCGTCAGATGCTTTGGAGGATTTAGGATGCTTTTTATAACTCCTGAGATAAAATATCGCTGCTTTGTCAAAGAGCCCTCTATGGTAAAATGATTCGGCATACCAAAAAGTTGCATTACCTTGTAATTTGCTCAAAGGGTACTTGTCTATAAACTCAGCAAATTGTGACTCGGAAGCTTCATAATCCCCCTCTTTTAAAGTAGCAAGTGCAAGATCATATGCAAGCCTATCCTTTTCTAGATCATTCGATGATTTATTACCAGAATCTGCAGTATCATCATTGCTTACAGGCGAGTCATCTTCCTCTGTTTTAGTATCCGTATCGTCGGAATCATCAGGAACTTCATCTGCTTTTATAAGTTTTTTTACAGTCTCTTCGAGAGCAGAAACCCTATTATTCAACTCCTGAATTTTCTTTGATTGTTTTTGGATAATGGACGTATAAGAGGTATCTCTAGAAGCGGATGCTGAAAACACGAGCCCTGTAAGCAACACTACACAAGTGCATAATAAGAATATAACTCTGTTCATTAGATTTAAGATAATACACAATCATTTACTATATGAGGCGATGATATACAAAAATTATATTCAGTCTAGAATTATTAGCACAAATCTATCTAATTATTGCATTGGTGATTATATAGCGTTATTATGTGTTGTTGAAAATTCAGAATCTATATTATAAATACTCCCATCAATATTAATAATCAAAATGCAATAAAATTATGATTAACAAAAAATTGCTCAAGAAATCTCTTATATCTTTTGTGATGCTTTTCAGTTTACATGCGGAAATAGCGCAGGCTGTTTTTTATTTAAAGGCTAATATTGGCGCATCTGCTTTAAGCAATGTAAAAATAAATAATAGATCTTCAGAATTAAAAAATTTGAATATCAAGGGTGATTTATCTTCTACTGTAAAAAACGTTGATGGTGCTTTTGTAGGTTTGGGGGTTGGTATAGATTTGATAGAAGGTCTAAGGCTCGATGTAACTTTTGAGAAATTCTTGAAATCAAATAGCAAAGGTGAATTTAAAGCAGAGTTGCCTTCTAAAGGAGTGATTGATATTGCAAATAAATTGGAAAATGATATCAGCATGTTAATGGTAAATAGCTTTATAGATTTTTATGAATCTAGTCTTTTAAAGTTTTTTATAGGTGGTGGAATTGGTGTTAGTAAGGTTGAATCAAAACTTTCCACTAGCTATTCCTCTTCTGAGGATCTACCTAGTTTGTTAGGTAAGTCTTCACCAAATTCGCAGTCATATTCAGTTACTCAAAGATATAATCTAGCTCTTGCAGGATATTTAGGTGCATCTGCTGAATTTTTACCAGGGGTTGTAGCAGAACTGATGTACAGTTACAGGGATATGGGTAAGTCTGGAAAGATTGATGAATTGGATCAGTCAATTATTGCTAAAGGGCATAACGTTATAATAGGGCTAAGGTACGGTATATAGTCAATTTATTTTGGCTTCTCTCCTTGTTTTTTGTGTAATGTTCATCTAGATTGATTATGTATCAAATACTAAATTATTTTTATAAGAGGTTTTATTATGGCTAAAACAAATAACAACGATTCAGCAGATAATAGCACTACATCGCAGAATGCTGGAATAATAACACTTGGGAATGCACAAGGTGCTACATTAAATTCTGCTAATTCAGTATCAAAAGAGGACTCCGTCATAACAAACGATGTTGTTATCGGAAAAGTGAGCGTTGTGCCAAGCGCAATAGATAATCATAGTAATATTTCTACTATTACGATAACTGAAGGTAAGAGCGTTAAGATCTCTGGTAGTGTTAATGCGAGTAATCTTATCGTGGCTGAAGATGCCTCTGTTAATTTTTCAGGACAAAGTAACATTCATATTACTCAGGTAGATATTCATCCAACAGCAAAAGTTGCTGTAAATGGAGAGGAAGTATTATTTTCTAATAATACAGGATGTTTGCATTATGAAAATAGTGTGAATTTGACTGGTAATTCTGCGGCGAGTCCTCCTTCTGATTTTATCGTTGAATGATGGCAAAAATTTAATCTTTTATAACTCACCAGCGTGGTGAGTTATGAAGTTTTGTACTCTATAGAAAATATATAAAGAATATAAAAACTTATGATATAATCAAAGTTATATGTGGGTTATGATTTTAGCATATATTTGTTTTGGTCATTGAAATGTATGTTTATCGTGATTATATATGATATACATTAGGTCAATATAGAAATAAAAATAAGATGATTCTAGATACACAAGAATTCGTAGAAAGCCTAGTTGCAATTGGTTTTGAAAAGAAATAGGTTGAGGTTTTTGCGAAAGAGCTAAATAGCGGTAATAGCGATTTGGTAACAAAAAAGGGCTTGATTTTAGGATTATGGTTTAAATAGTGATTTTTAGAGTTGGTTGCAATGATACAAAGGGATTTTTCTAATTTGACAGGTAAGATCTTGATAGCAACTCCGTTTGCTATGCAAGGTAATGTATTTTATAAATCTCTGATTTATATGATTCGGCATGGCAATGAAGGGTCTGTGGGATTAATTTTTAATCATCCTGTGCAAAATATAAATGCAGATTATTTGTTCAAAAAATTGGATAGTGGTATGCATAGTTCTGATTTACAATTAAACCTTCATCTTGGTGGCCCTGTAGAAATGGGGAGAGGTTTTTTTCTGCATACAAATGAACGAAAAGAGAAGAATGTTTTGTTTCATTCTGCAGATGCTAATATTGCGGTAAGTTCAAGTACTAATATTGTACAGGATGTTGCGAGCGGAGATGGGCCAGAAAATAGCATATTCATTATTGGTTATACTGGTTGGAATTCTAAGCAGTTAGAATCTGAAATTGAAAGTGGTTTGTGGCTTATCACAGAACCAGATCATGATTTAGTTTTTTCTGAAGATTCGCAAAATAAGTGGAGCAAGGCTCTTGGTATAGTTGGAGTATCTGCATCTGAGTACATACCTTCTGATATCAGGTGTTAGCTGGCACTGCTTTTTACAACTTCGTATACGCTTTTGTAGATTCTGTATACGGAATTTTACTCCCACTACTGTCATTCCGTAAGTGAGCTTTTTAGTGAGCTATACGGAATCTTCTTAGCTTGCCAGATCCAACCTCTCATACTTTAGAGATCTCGTATAATCCTCGTATATTAATACTCGAATTTACGAGATGACAGGTTGGAGGAGTTTCATATAGTAATACTCAAATTTATGAGATGACAGGCTGGAGGAGTCTCGTATAATACTCAGATTTACTAAGTGTCCTAAGTAGAGTATTTCGCCAAAATCAATACTTCTGACTTTTTTTATACATTTTTTAGAATAACAGCTTTAACTTAACAGTTCCTTGGTGAGACCCAGAGTTAGCACTTCTATTATAATCATAATTCACAGATAATTCTGTAAGTTCGTGTTTTATTCCAATTCCTGCACCAGCGCTGTAACCAATGTTTTTATTCTTTGATTCCTTTCCTAGATCGTTTTCAAAATAATTATCCATCCAGATTAATTTTGAATTCACTTTTTGTGATTTATTCAAAATATCACTAGTAACAGATGCTTGTTGTCAGTGCTAACGTAAAGTGTACCACCCATTTGCACCAAAAGTGTACCAGTAAAAATGGTCACTAAATCAATAGTGTAAATGTTAATATCGGCTGATTTTAATTTAGGAGTAGCCGTACAATATG
>Ga0206126_10002098_pt1 | contig 22615 bp, 17 predicted proteins | sample Helgoland_Spring_5_FD_148621 | JGI IMG/M metagenome (GOLD analysis project Ga0206126, IMG submission 148621) | Pelagic subsurface seawater microbial communities from Kabeltonne, Helgoland, North Sea - Helgoland_Spring_Bloom_20160412_1 | ecosystem: Environmental > Aquatic > Marine > Epipelagic ...
TTTTAACAACAGATTGTAATTTTTCTTTTTCTAAATTCTGTCCAAAACCTAAAAGTGGAATAAACAGTAATAGTAGAATAAGTTTTTTCATATTCTAAATATAACAATTATCTAAACCTTATTAATCTACTCCCTTTATAGAGGACTATGTTGTTGTATAATACAGGTCTATTGTAGCTGGTTATTATAGCTTGTCTTGGATTGTTTTCTTTAATTATCATATATTTAGATTTAAATTATTAATTATGAAGTCAGATATAAGAACAATTAATCAACCACTTGAAAAAGTCGCGAAGAATAATACTTGTCCTAGTAACTCGACAGGTTCTTTTTTAAACCTACTCTCCTGATGTTTTTAATGGTTACTATATATACAATAAAACAACGATGTTAGTGTTAAACAGTAGATGGAGTGAATCAGCCATAAAATTGTATTAAATGGAGGTTAAGGATATCTAAATAAATGCTTTATAGTTGTTATAAAGTTTTTAAGATGGGTATGGAGGCTTTTACTAATAAAATGTGAGCTATCTTATAGGTTGCCTTATATTATACATTTAGATTGGTGTTCTAGTTATAATGTATTTTCTAATAAGTCAGTCCACTTAATGTTTATATAAATGATTATTTTCGTGAACTACCTTATCATATGTAGTGCAGTTTTATGAAACAATATACCATCAATGGGTTTGCTGATTTATTAGTAAGTTCAACACAATTCAAGAAACTTAAAACAAGAGAAAAGAAGTTACTTTTGCTTGATAGATGCAACTGGTATATCTCTTCCATTGTAAAGCAAAACATACAAGAGGATAAGCCTTATGGGTCTTATGTTAACCTTAACTCTCAATTATTAAAGAAATATTTGGGAGATAGGATTTACAAGGACATCCAGTTATGTTTGGTTGGATTGGGTATTATTATTGAAAATGCTAAATATTCAACGACTAAGTTTTCTAAATCATTTTGTTTAACCCCAAAGGCAGTCAAATTAGGTGTAGTTAAAACGTATATATATTCAAAAAAAATCATTAATAAATCTAAAAAAGCAGCACAATTAAATTATGATGACAGCTACTCAAATCCAATTCTAAAAAAGATAATTGACAACACCTTAAAACTAATGGTAGTTGAAGACGAATCTTATTATGTGATGAATATCTTACCCGAACCAAAATATGTTGAATTTGAGAATCAAATAGTAGCCACCTCTGAACAAATAAACCAATTTAAATTGGATAGATATAATGCATATTACAGCTCTTTTGCTGACCTCAACAAAGTAACCGACCCTAAACTACTGTTTGACAAACCAATATTTTACAACCCTTCTATAGCAGCTTCTGGAAGAGTATATCATACTATAGCTTCAATGCCAAAATACATTAGAGAGAGTATGAGGGTAAAGCCGAATGAATTGATTTGGGAGGTTGATATGTGTTCTGCTCAACCATCAATTGTTTTTTTAGAATGGCTTAGCTATGCTAAAAAGAACTTCCATAAAAGTATGAAGGATGAATATGATTTATGTCTTAAACTACTTTTAGAAGGACGTATCTATCAATATGTTAAAGATAATTCACTTTTCTTTCAAACGTTGGAATACCAAAAATTAAAAGTTAGTATTTTATCTGTTCTTAATGCAGAGAACAAGCCGACTGAACCAAATAAAGAATTAACAAGATTATTTCCCAACGTAATGCAATGGGTAAACAACATAAAAAAAGAATCTGGCTACAAGAGAATGAGTTTTATTGGACAAAGTACAGAAGCTAAAATCTTTGTTGAGGTTTATAAGGAAATACCTAATGAGAAATTTGCTTTACTTATACACGATTGTATTTTAGTCATAAAAGAGGATGTCGAACTAGTTGAAAAAAGTTTAGAAAACAGAATCAGGGAACTTTATACAGATGTTATTTTTTCTGAACATAATCTATACAAGTTGTTTAAAGCAAGTTTAGTTTCTATTCCAGACGATAAACTTAATAGCACCCAAAGAGAGAAGTATTTTAAAAAGACTTTTGAAGAGGGGATATTGAATTGATTTAAACGAATTAATCAAATAATTGAAACGGAGACTTCTTTTATTGACAGTTTTTATTGACAGTAAATATAGTTTTTAGTGTCAGTTTCCTTAAATTTGTATTATTGACAACGTCAGTTACAAGTATTCTGTAAGTGGATTAATCAAGACTTTACTATGTAAATAGTTCTCAATTGATTGCTGATAAGTATAGCCTTCATTGAGTTTACTGCAAAAAAAAAGCAACCATTTCTGATTGCTTTTTACTAGTAGCGGGAGTAGGACTCGAACCTACGACCTTCGGGTTATGAGCCCGACGAGCTACCTACTGCTCTATCCCGCGTTGTGGATGGCAAAGATACGGATATTAATAGGTCGAAAGCAAGCTAATGCCAAAAAAAGATAGAACTCTGTGAAACCTAGAGAACTAACATGTTAAATTCATTAAGTTTAAATTTGTTAAAACAAACATCACTTAAAACTTATTCTTTAACAATCAACTCACTTCTTAGGAACTACGTACCTTTGCATAATATATGGAAAAACATAAATCAGGTTTTGTTACTATAGTTGGAAATCCAAACGTTGGAAAGTCGACTTTAATGAATGCATGGGTGGGAGAACGCCTTTCAATCATTACTTCAAAAGCACAAACTACGCGCCATCGTATTCTTGGAATTATAAATGGCGACGCCTACCAAATGGTACTTTCAGACACTCCTGGGGTCATTAAGCCAAACTATGAAATGCAGTCTTCCATGATGGATTTTGTTAAAGGTGCTTTAGAAGATGCTGATATATTAATTTATATGGTTGAAATTGGGGAAAAAGAACTCAAAGATGCAAGCCTATTCAATAAAATAAAAGGATCTAAAATCCCACTTCTTCTTTTAATTAATAAAATAGATACGGCAGATCAAGAAACTCTAATGACCACCATTGCATTTTGGAAAGAATTGTTTCCTGATGCCGAAATATTTCCAATTTCTGCAATCACTGGTTTCTCGGTCAAAGAGGTTTTGGATTATATCATTGACAAATTACCAGAAGGGCCGGCTTATTATCCTAAAGATCAATTGACGGATAAACCCGAACGATTTTTTGTAAACGAAGCCATCCGCGAGCAGATATTGCAGTTTTATTCTAAAGAAATACCCTATGCGGTAGAAGTTGACACCGAAGATTTCTTTGAGGAAGAAAAGATAATTAAAATCAGGTCAGTTATTATGGTCGAGCGAGAAACTCAAAAGGGAATTATAATTGGCCACAAAGGATCAGCTCTAAAGCGAGTGGGAGTAGGAGCTCGAAAAACACTTCAAGCTTTTTTTGGTAAAAAAGTACATCTAGAATTATATGTAAAAGTTAATAAAGACTGGCGAAATAACGTAAATCAACTCAAACGATTTGGTTATAAACATTAAAAAGGATTCCGTTTAAATAAACACCCATTTATCCTTGCAAAAAGGTTATTTTTGCAAATCTAAAATATTATAAATGAGCGCAATTGTAGCTATAGTGGGAAGACCCAATGTTGGGAAATCGACTTTTTTTAATCGAATGATTCAAAAAAGAGAGGCAATTGTTGATGCTGTTAGCGGGGTAACTCGAGACCGCCATTACGGAAAAACAGATTGGAACGGAAGAGATTTTTCGTTAATCGATACCGGAGGTTACGTTGTGGGTAGCGATGATGTTTTTGAAAAAGAAATTGACAAACAAGTAGAACTTGCTATTGAAGAAGCTGATGCTATCATTTTTATGGTTGAGGTCGAAACTGGTGTAACAGGAATGGATGAAGAAGTAGCTCATTTACTCCGACGTTCTCGTAAGCCTGTTTTTCTTGCTGTAAATAAAGTAGATAACGCCATGCGTCAAGACGGTGCTGTTGAGTTTTATAGTTTAGGTTTTGATAAAGTGTATCCTATTTCAGGGAACAATGGTGGTGGTTCAGGAGAGTTGTTAGATGATTTAGTAAAAGCATTACCCGAAGAAACCGAATCAAACGATGCAGATGTTCCAAGATTTGCAGTAGTAGGTCGTCCTAACGCAGGAAAATCATCATTCATAAACTCACTGATTGGAGAAGACCGTTATATTGTAACCGACATAGCAGGAACAACTCGTGACAGTATTGACACACGCTACAATAGGTTTGGATTTGAATTTAACCTGATCGATACAGCTGGTATAAGACGTAAAGCTAAAGTTAAAGAAGATATTGAATTTTATTCAGTGATGCGATCTGTTCGAGCAATTGAACATTGTGATGTTTGTATTTTGGTTGTAGATGCAACTCGCGGTTTTGATGGACAGGTTCAAAATATCTTTTGGCTAGCCCACCGAAATAATAAAGGAATTGTAATCCTGGTTAACAAATGGGATTTAGTAGAAAAAGATCACAAAACGACTAAGGCATTTGAAGAAAAAATTCGTACTGAAACCGCGCCTTTTGTAGATGTTCCTATTGTTTTTGTTTCTTCTATTTCAAAGCAAAGAATATTTAAGGCAATTGAAACTGCTGTAGATGTATTTAAAAACAGAAGTAATCGCGTACCAACGCGAAAGCTGAACGACATTCTTTTACCGGTTATAGAGCAAAAACCACCCCCTGCGTATAAAGGGAAACACGTTAAGATAAAGTTCTGTACACAGTTGCCTACTGCGCATCCTCAGTTTGCGTTTTTTTGTAATTTACCACAGTATGTAAAGGAGCCGTATAAACGTTTCTTAGAGAATCAAATGCGTGAAATTTTTGACTTTAATGGAATTCCAATCACCTTGTTTTTTAGAAAAAAATAAGGTTATAAATTGTTGCGTAAGCTTTCTAGCTCTTTCTTAATTTGTTCTAACTTCTTTAGAACATCCATTTTGGTTTCTTCAGAAGATTTGGAAACTTTTAATTGTTTTTTCGCACCTTCAATAGTCATCCCTTTTTCTTTGAGAAGATGAAAGATGAGTTTAATATTTTTTAGATCTGTAGGCGTATACTTACGAACCCCATTAGGTTTTTTTTTTGGTTGAATTTCTTTAAATTCTTTTTCCCAGTAGCGTAACAACGAAGTGTTTACTGCAAAAGCTTTGGCAACTTCTCCTATGGTATAATATCTTTTTTCAGGTAGATCGATTTCCATGACCTAATCGAAAGATTGATTCTCTTGTGAGGCTTGAGCGAGGAGTGCATCAAATTCTGCAGAACTTAGATTTCCGTAATAGAAGTTTAAGGGATTGATCTTTTTACCATCCTTAAAAATTTCGTAGTGTAAATGCGAAGCAACAGAACGCCCCGTATTTCCTACATAGCCAATAATGTCTCCACGTTTTACTTTTTGTCCTTTTTTAACGTTGTATTTGTTTAGGTGAGCATACAAACTTACATAACCAAATCCATGATCAACTCGAATGTGATTTCCATATCCAGAGGCACGGTTATCTGCTCGAGCAATTTTTCCGTCGCCTGTTGCATATACAGGAGTTCCACGAACAGCAGAAAAGTCCATTCCATAGTGTTTTTTGCGTGATTTGGTAAACGGATCAATACGCCATCCAAAACCAGATGCCATACGTTTTAAATCTTCTTTTCGAACAGGCTGTATAGACGGTATAGCTGCAAGTAGTTCTTCTTTACGTTCAGCTAATTCTTGAATTTCTTCTAGTGAGTTGGATTGTACAACCAGCATCTTGGATAAGATGTCTATCTGTTTTGTTGTATTGATGATCATTTCTGAGCTGTTATAGCCTTCTAGATCATTATATCTATTTACACCACCAAAACCTGCTCTTCGTTGCTCCTTAGGGATCGGGCTGGCTTCAAAATAGATTCGATAAATATCGTTATCACGTTCTTCGATGTTTGACAATACATCCTGCATTTGTTCAATTCTGCGGCCGAGTAAGTCAAATTGTAATTCGTAATTATTTAATTCACGTTCTTGAAGTATTTCTTTTGGTGTTTTGATCACTTCTGTATTTAAAAGTGTAAACAAGCCAATAACACCGAATAATAAGGAAGAAATTAGAAAAAGAAAAAGGTTAGAAATTTTCAGTCTTTTGCTAGAAGGAATTGGTCTATAAGAAAGCGTTTCGGAGTCGTAGTAATATTTAACCTTTGCCATGAACAATTTTCTTATAAATTTTCATTTCTTTTGCATATAGAAATGTAACTATAGACAAATATAGCAAATTTTATAATTTGTTTAAACCCATAAAATTACTATTAAATGAAATCAGCTGAAGTACGACAACAATTTCTAGATTTTTTCGCTTCTAAAACACATAAAATCGTTCCCTCAGCCCCTATGGTTGTTAAGGATGACCCTACGCTAATGTTTACTAATGCTGGGATGAATCAGTTTAAAGAATTTTTCTTAGGAAACAGTATTTCTAAGAATGTTCGTGTAGCTAATACCCAAAAATGTTTACGAGTTTCAGGAAAACACAACGATTTAGAAGAAGTTGGGATTGATACTTACCATCATACATTCTTCGAAATGTTAGGTAATTGGAGTTTTGGCGATTATTTTAAAGAAGAAGCTATAGCCTGGGCATGGGAATTACTAGTTGATGTTTATAAAATTGACCCCTCGATACTTTATGTAACTATTTTTGAAGGGCATCAAGGCGATGGTTTGGCAAAAGATACGGAGGCTTATGGTTTTTGGAAAAAAACACTTCCGGAAGACCGAATTATTTTAGGTAACAAATATGATAATTTTTGGGAAATGGGAGATCAAGGACCCTGTGGGCCTTGTTCAGAAATTCATGTTGATATGCGATCTACTGAAGAGAAGAAAGCCATTTCTGGCGCTTCACTAGTGAATATGGATCACCCTCAAGTAGTTGAGGTTTGGAATTTGGTTTTTATTGAATTCAACCGAAAAGCAGATGGAAGTTTAGAAAAACTCCTTGAACAACATGTTGATACAGGTTTGGGTTTTGAAAGGCTATGTATGGTCTTGCAGAACAAGACTTCGAATTACGATACGGATGTTTTTACACCATTAATTAGTAAGATAGAAGTAAAAACAAACCTAGTTTACGGCAAAGAAGAAAAAACAGATCGTGCGATGCGTGTTATAGCTGATCACGCTCGAACAGTGTTTTTTGCTGTTGCCGATGGTCAATTACCAAGTAATACTGGGGCAGGATATGTAATTAGAAGAATATTAAGAAGAGCCATACGCTATGGATATACTTTTTTAGATCTCAAAGAGCCCTTTATATTCCGACTTGTAGAGACTTTAGAAACTCAAATGGGAGCAGTTTTCCCGGAATTAAAAGCTCAAAAAGAGTTAGCTAAAAATGTAATCCGTGAAGAAGAAGTTTCGTTCTTAAAAACACTGAATCAAGGACTTTTGTTGTTAGATGATTTAATATCTAAAACTAAAGGCAATACGCTCAAAGGAGAACAAGTGTTCGAATTGTATGACACCTATGGATTTCCACTTGATTTAACGACTTTGATTGCCAGAGAAAAAGGATTTGCCGTTGATGAAGCTGGATCCAAAAAAGCAATGGCAGTCCAAAAAAGTCGTTCTCGATCAGCTTCCAGTTCAAGTGCTGAAGATTGGACAGAAATTAACGACATGCCAATCACAGGCTTTGTAGGGTACGATGATTTGGAGCATTCTGTACAATTGGTTCGCTATAGAAAAATTAATTCCGTTAAATCGGGAGAACAATTTCAGCTGGTATTCAATGCAACTCCATTTTACCCAGAAGGGGGAGGGCAAGTTGGAGACTCTGGAATTTTACTTGGCTCCGATGGAGACATAATTACCATCGAAGACACCAAGAAAGAAAACAACTTGATTGTTCATTTCACAAAAATGCTTCCCAAAAATACACAAAACACATTTATAGCTAAGGTGGATTCTAAAGAGCGTTTTCGTTCAGAATGCAATCACTCAGCAACACACTTAATGCATCTGGCACTTAGGACTGTTTTAGGAACTCATGTTGAGCAAAAAGGATCTATGGTTCATGGTGCTAATTTACGTTTTGATTTTTCTCATTTTGCAAAACTATCTGCAGATGAAATCAAAGCAGTCGAAGCTTTTGTAAATGCACGCATCAACGAAAACATAGTTCTAGAGGAAAACAGATCAGTTCCCGTGGCAGAAGCAATGGCCTCTGGAGCAATGGCATTGTTTGGAGAGAAATATGGCGATTCGGTTCGAACAATTCGCTTTGGAGAATCGATTGAATTGTGTGGGGGAACTCACGTTAAGAACACCGCCGATATTTGGCACTTTAAAATTGTTTCGGAAAGTGCAGTCGCTTCAGGTATAAGAAGAATAGAAGCAATTACTGGAGTAGCAGTTCAGGCTTACTTTGAAAGTCAAGAAGCTACATTAAACCACATTAATAAAAGCTTAAAGCATCCTCAAGATCCCATTAAAGCCATCAGTAGTTTACAAGCTGAGAATGCACTTTTAAAGAAAGAAATAGAAAAACTTTCAAAGCTTCAAATTCAAGCTGTAAAGCAAGAGCTTCAATCGCAACTTAAATCTGTAAATGGCACTTATTTTTTAGCTGCTGAAGTCGATCTTACACCTCCAGCAATTAAAGATCTGGCTTTTGAGTTGGGTCAAGGTAAGAACAACACATTCCTTGTTTTGGTTACTCGTAAGGGAGGCAAGCCTGTGATCAGTTGTTACATATCAAAAGAACTGGTTGCCAAGCGTTCGCTTAATGCAGTAGCTGTTGTTAAGGGTTTAGGAAAGCACATTCAAGGTGGAGGTGGTGGACAATCATTTTTTGCGACAGCAGGTGGAAAAAATACAGATGGTATTTCAGCAGTATTAGCAGCAGCAGCAAGTTTTATAGAATAAGCTTAATGCCTTATATTTCTCGATCAACTAGATCGGTAACCACATAGTATCTTGGATCGTCTATCGAAGCTTCTATATTTTTGTCAAAAGAAGGATTGGCTTTTAGAAGTAGGATTTTACATTCTGGACTAAGGTGCGTTAGTTTAACTTCCTTGTTTAGTTTTTCGTACTTCTGAATTAAGTTTTCGATTGCTTCAATACCCGAATGATCACTTACGCGAGACTCAATAAAGTCAATTTCAATTTTTTTAGGGTCTTCGGTAATATCAAATTTAGAACTGAAATTTTGAATGGATCCGAAAAACAATGGTCCCCATATCTCATATACTTTAGTACCGTCTTCTTTGATTCTTTTACGAGCTCTAATCATGGTAGCATTTTCCCATGCAAAAACAAGCGCAGAGATAATAACACCAGCGATAACAGCAATTGCTAAATCTTGCCAAACTGTAATGGCAGAAACAGTGATGAGAACAAAAGCATCGGATTTTGGAATCTTTCTTATAATTCTAAAACTACTCCACGCAAAGGTTCCGATAACTACCATAAACATCACCCCAACCAATGCGGCAATTGGAATTAATTCAATTACACTTGATCCAAAAAGGATGAATATCAGCAGAGAAAGTGCAGCAACAATTCCTGAAAGGCGACCACGCCCCCCCGAGTTAACATTGATAATGGATTGGCCAATCATGGCACATCCACCCATTCCTCCAAAAAGCCCGTTTAAGAAGTTTGCGCCTCCTTGAGCCAAACACTCTCTGTTTCCACTTCCACGACTTTGCGTTATTTCGTCAACAAGGTTCAGAGTCATTAAAGATTCAATAAGACCAACTGCTGCAAGTAAAAAAGCTGTAGGTAGGATGAGTCCCCAATGTCCCTCTAGTGTATATAATAACTCAAAAATTCGTCCTTGAAAAACGGGAAGTCCACCCTGTAGACCTTCTCCGCCTCCGTCTTTAATAAATGAACCCACCGTAGAAACGTCAATTTCCCCAAGAATAGTAACCAAAGCAACACCTACAATTGCTACTAGCGCTGCTGGGACTTTAGTTGTTATTTTAGGCAAAAAGTACATGATTGCCATAGTCATTACTACAAGAGCAAGCATGTTGTATAATTCGAAATCCTGAATCCATTCTGTACCCGCAGATGTTGTTTTTTGAAATAAGCCCAATTGCGATAAGAAGATTACGATTGCCAACCCGTTTACAAATCCCATCATTACAGAATGAGGAATTAAACGAACAAATTTCCCTAATTTAAATAGTCCAGCTGCAGCTTGAATTAATCCAACAATTAGTAGGGTAATAAAAAGCCAATGTAATCCTAAATTTTCAATGGGTTGAGCGAGTGTATTACCAACTTGATTTCCTTGTTGAATCATATGTACCATTACAACCGCCATGGCTCCTGTTGCTCCTGAAATCATTCCAGGGCGCCCTCCAAAAATAGCGGTAACAATTCCCATCATAAAAGCCCCATAAAGCCCAACAAGTGGATCGATCCCAGCAATGAAAGCAAAGGCAACAGCCTCTGGAACCAATGCAAGTGCAACCGTTAATCCAGAAAGGATGTCTTTTTTAGGGTTTTGGGTGAAGTTTTTAAATAGTTTTTTCAAAGTATGGAGTTTTTACAAAGGCGCAAATATAGCCATTTACTTCACAGGAGCATGCTCCGATTAGAAACTTCGAACTTACTTAAATTTATTCTCCGTTTGGAGGGTAGTTTTTTAGGATTTCACTAACAAAAAGTTGAATTCTTTCCGTTCTTTTTTTTGTGTACTCACTAATGAACCCTTTTCCTTTTCCCTGCCAAACCAGTTGTTTGGTTTTTGTGTCTATTAAATCAATAAACAACATCCCGTTTGTTTGAGAACTTACTCGAGCAATATTATTGTTATAAGGCCATCCCCATCCCCAACCGTATCCAAAACCGAAACCCATCATGTTATTGTTTTGATTGATGAATACTTCATTCGAAGATTTAACAGCTAAGTTAATTAGCAAATCAGGAGTTTCAGATTTGGTAAGTTGTTTTGCATCCAGTACAGATTCGATTGCCTTGAGAATTCTTTTTTTGTCTAAATCAGAAATTTCTACTTCATCAATCCCAGGCTTAAAAAAAGCGTATGTTTTGTAGGAATCGAAATCAACAGTTGTGTCATGATCACTATATACTCGAACGCTTCCGCAGCTCAATATGGCTAAGCAAAGGGTTGTTAAAAGGAGGTTTCTCATAAAATATAATTTTAGTTTTTACTTTTAATTTGCAATAATCATGCCTCTATTGCTTTTTATTTTTAAAATCATAAGGACAATGCTTGCATCCGCTTACACAGCAATACCCTCTTTTGAGGTGGTATTGTTCGGTAAAAACCTTAAAACCTTCTGGAGACATATAAAAATCATCCGCGGCTAATTCTTTTCCTTCTAACATGATTTTTTTAGTTTACTGTTATGAAATGGATTAATTTAGTAGAAGAAATTAACCTATGTTTTTTGAGATTACTTCTAACATTCCAAATCAATTCGTTACACAAATTAACGGGTTTTCGATTACAATAAAAAGAGAAGACCTTATTCATCCGCATGTTTCCGGAAATAAATTTAGAAAACTAAAATATAACATCCAAGAAGCGTTGCGTCAAAGCGCAAAAGCTTTAGTTACTTTTGGCGGAGCTTATTCCAATCACCTTTCCGCAACAGCAGCTGCTGGAGCAAAAATGAATTTAGCAACTCATGGTTTTGTTCGGGGTGAAGAATTGGAATCCAGGAAAAGAAATCCAACCTTAAAATTTTGCGAAGATCAAGGAATGCAATTGCATTTTGTTTCTCGAACAGACTATCGCTTAAAAGAAAACGGACCACTTTTTACATTCTTTTTAGAAAGTCATGAAAAGACCTATATTATTCCAGAAGGCGGAACCAATGAGTTGGCTGTTCAGGGATGCACAGAGATTATTACCCCAGATGACCATGCGTTTACCACTGTTTGTTGCTCCGTAGGAACAGGAGGTACTTTTGCAGGCCTAATAAATGCTGCTCCTAAAAAAGAGGTCTTGGGTTTTGTGGCTGTTTCAGATTCTTCTTTAGAAGAAAAAATCCGAAGTTATACGAATTCAAATCAAAACGGAGAACTGGTTTACGACTTTGATTATGGTGGCTATGGCAATTTCCCTCCTGAATTAATTGCATTCATTAACGATTTTTATAAAAAACATAAAATTCTTTTGGATCCTTTATACACGGGCAAATTGGTTTTTGGTATTTTTACACTCATAAAAAATAAGCAATGGCGTTGGGGCAACAATATCCTAGTAATACACACGGGAGGAATACAAGGAATTCAAGGAGCAAACCAGCGACTTGCACTTCAAGGAAAGGAAGCAATTCAATGCTAAAGAAAACAGCACTTAGCCTAATTTCAATTTTTATATTGAGCTGCAGCGTTACCAAAACCATTCGTCCAAAGACAAATGAAGTAGACCCTGAGGTTATTACCAAAAAAGAAGCGGTGGTTGTTGTTAAAGAAAAGGTAGTTGTCAAAAAACCCATTGAAGTAGTTAAGCTTTCGCAAGAACAAAAAGCACAAGCTTATATAGATAAATTTGCTCCCATAGCTCAAGACGAAATGCGTCAGTACCAAATTCCAGCCAGCATTACTTTAGCTCAAGGAATTCTTGAATCTGGTGTTGGCTTTGGAAGGCTCGCTGTAGAGGGAAATAACCATTTTGGCATCAAGTGCCATCGCGGATGGAATGGAGGAAAAGTGTTTCACGACGATGACGCAAAGGGTGAATGTTTTAGAACCTACGATGATCCTGCTGAATCTTACCGAGATCATTCTGTTTTTTTAAGTGGAAGACAGCGATACGCTTTTTTATTTAAGCTAAATAAAAAAGACTACATAGCCTGGGCAATAGGACTCAAAAAAGCAGGTTATGCAACAGACCCAAAGTATCCAAAAAAGATCATCAGTATTATTGAGCGCTACAAGCTCTACAAGTACGATTCTAAGAAAGGAGCAAAAATTGTAAAGAACGAAAAAATAGATACGGTAATTTCGAAAAACAAAAAGAATAACATTTACAGCGTTGAGGTGGGTGATACGTTATATTCCATTGCTCGCAAATTCAGTATTTCGGTTGATGATATAGTTAAAGAAAACAAACTAAAAAACAACACCATTTATAAAGGTCAAGAACTGATTATTCCAAAATCCAAATAACCCATGCAATACCAACGCAGTAGTACTTTATTTGAAGCAGCTCAAGAAGTAATTCCGGGAGGCGTAAATTCTCCGGTACGCGCATTCAAAGCCGTAGGCGGAACACCAATTTTTGTTGAAAAAGCTGCAGGTGCATATTTGTATGATGTTGACGGAAACCGACTAATCGATTATATCGCTAGTTGGGGTCCTATGATTTTGGGACATGTATACGAACCCGTAATTAAAGCCTTAACCGAGACTGCAAAAAAAGGAACTTCCTTTGGAATGCCAACTGCACTAGAAACCGAAATCGCAAAATTAACAATCGACATGATTCCAAACATGGATAAAATCCGATTTGTGAACTCAGGAACAGAAGCCTGTATGAGCGCTGTTCGATTGGCGAGAGGATATACCTCCCGCGAAAAAATAATTAAGTTTGCAGGATGTTACCACGGACACTCTGATTCGTTCCTAATTCAAGCAGGTAGTGGTGCAGTTACGTTTGGAACTCCCAACAGTCCTGGGGTTACTCAAGGAACGGCAAAAGACACTCTCCTTGCTCCCTACAACAACTTAGATCGTGTAAAAGCAATTTTTGAAGAACACCCAGAAGCTATTGCTGCTATTATTTTAGAGCCCGTAGCTGGTAATATGGGCTGTATTCCCCCTCAAGATGGTTTTTTAGAAGGACTTCGTGCCTTATGTGATCAATACGGAGCCTTATTGATTTTCGATGAGGTGATGACTGGATTTAGATTAGCAGCGGGTGGAGCACAAGAACGACTTAATGTACGTGCCGATATTGCAACCTACGGAAAAGTAATTGGCGGGGGACTTCCAGTTGGGGCATTTGCTGCTTCTAATGAAATAATGAACCACCTTGCACCCGACGGTCCTGTATACCAAGCTGGAACCCTAAGTGGAAACCCCCTAGCCATGGCAGCAGGTCTAGCCATGCTGAATTCACTAAACGGTCAACCCGAAATGTACGACCGACTAGACAAAAAAACAGAGCGTTTACACCTCGGAATGGAAGAACGAATTGCTAGTACTGAATTGCCCTACCAAATTAACCGTTTTGGGTCAATGATATCGCTGCACTTTACCAATACACCGGTAATTGATTTTGTTACTGCAGTCGAAGGGAATAACGACTTTTTTAAAGCTTATTTCCACGGAATGCTTAAAGAAGGGATTTACCTTCCGCCAAGTGCATTCGAAAGCTATTTTCTAAACGATGCCTTAACCAACGACGATATCGATTATACGCTTGATGCTTTCGAGCGGGTGATTAAAGGGCTATAAAGTTTAAGCAATATATATATTTAAACCACCTTCACAAAAAGCCCCTCCTCGGTCTTCTCAACTTTTACAATCCCTTTTTTTGTCAATCCTTTGATAGAAACATCCCATTTTTTGTTACTCAATCCCGCTTTTTCTTTAAGGGTTGGGAGTTCCATTGGGGAGTTCGCTTTTAAAAGACCTAGAATCGTATTCTCTTCGTCGGTCAATTCAACAGCTTTCTTTTCGGGTCGCATTTGTGGGAAGAACAGAACCTCTTGTATTGAGCTGTTGTTGGTCATTAGCATAACCAGGCGGTCAATACCAATTCCAATTCCAGAAGTGGGAGGCATTCCATATTCTAGGGCACGTAAAAAGTCTCGATCAATAAACATCGCTTCGTCGTCTCCTTTTTCGCTTAGTTTGAGTTGTTCTTCAAAACGTTCCTTTTGATCAATCGGATCATTCAACTCAGAATAGGCATTTGCTAATTCTTTACCGTTAACCATCAATTCAAAACGTTCGGTAAGTTTTGGGTTAGAGCGATGCTCTTTGGTAAGCGGGCTCATTTCTTTGGGGTAGTCGGTAATGAATGTAGGTTGTATGTAGTGGTGTTCACACTTCTCTCCAAAAATCTCATCGATTAGTTTTCCAACGCCCATAGTTTCGTCTACTTCAATCCCAAGCCCCTTGGCAGTATCAAGTAGGGTAACTTCGTCCATATTCGAAACATCAATTCCGGTATGAATTTCAATAGCTTTTAGGATCGGAACTCTAGGATAGGGTGCTTTAAAATCTATGATATGCTCACCAACAGGAACAGCAGAACTCCCGTTCGAGTCTACCGCTACTTTTTCTAGTAACGCTTCTGTAGTTTCCATCATCCAGAAATAATCCTTGTATGCAACATAAAGTTCCATAACCGTAAATTCTGGGTTGTGGGTGCGATCCATTCCTTCGTTTCTAAAGTCTTTCGAGAATTCATAAACTCCGTCAAAACCCCCAACAATAAGTCGCTTTAAATAAAGCTCGTTGGCAACTCTTAAATATAATGGTATGTCTAGCGCATTGTGATGCGTCATAAAAGGTCGTGCAGAAGCGCCACCCGGAATAGGTTGGAGTATCGGAGTTTCTACTTCCAAGTAATCTTTTGCATTAAAATACTCTCGGATGCTGTTTGTTATTTTGGTTCTTTTAATGAAAGTTTCTTTTACCTTAGGGTTAACAATCAAATCAACATAACGCTGTCTATAGCGCAATTCAGGGTCGTTAAATTCATCAAAAGTATTTCCTTTAGAATCTGTTTTTGGAAGGGGGAGTGGTCGCAGGGTTTTATTAAGTAAATCGAATTTTTTCACCAAAATGGTTTGTTCGCCAACTTGGGTGGTAAAAAGCGTTCCTTCGATTCCAATGATGTCTCCGATGTCAAGGAGCTTTTTATATACTTCGTTATAAAGCGTTTTGTCTTCTCCTGCGCAGATTTCATCCCGGTTAAAGTAAACCTGAATTCTACCTTGACTATCTTGAACCTCAGCAAAACTAGCTTTCCCCTGAATTCTTCTTGACATCAGGCGTCCAGCGATAATCACCTCTTTTTCTTCAACAAAATCATTCTTTATCGAAGCTGAGGTTTGGTCTACAGGATACAAAGGGGCAGGGTATGGGTTAATACCAAGTTCTCTAAGCCGTTCTAGCTTTTCTCTTCTTATTATTTCCTGTTCACTTAATGCAGCCATAGTATCAAAAATTTAAGCAAAGATAAAGGTTTCCTTCAATTGAGAAATTCAATTTTCACTATCTTGCTAAAAAATATTTTTGTGAGTCTTTTTCGAGTCCTACTTTCTATTCTATTTCCACCGCTTGCAGTTCTAGATAAAGGCTGTGGATCTGTAGTTATTGTTTTTATTTTAACCCTTTGTGGCTGGGTTCCGGGCGTTATAGCCGCCCTAGTAATTTTGAACAATTCAGAACATTAATGAGTGATTTTAATAAAAAAATACTCGTCAAAGATTTAGAAAACACACCCTACCAAAAAGCTTGGGATTTTCAAGAAAAGCTGCTAAAAGAAATTGTTGACCTCAAAATAGCCAATCGAAAAAGTGAAACTAAGGAGCAAACACCAAATTATTTTTTGTGGTTAGAGCATCCTCCAGTGATAACTTTGGGTAAAAGTGGCGTAATTGACAACCTTCTTTTGAATGAAAAGCAACTCAAAGACCGCGGAATTGAATACTTCAAAACCAATCGTGGTGGAGACATAACTTTTCATGGGCCTGGTCAGGTAGTAGGATATCCAATCTTAGATTTAGAGAATTTCTTTACAGACATTCATAAATACTTAAGATTACTCGAAGAAATGGTTATTTTGACTTTAGCCGAGTACGATATCGAAGGGGCTAGAAGTCCAGGAGAAACTGGTGTTTGGCTGGATTTAGGAACTCCTTTTGCTCGAAAAATTTGTGCTTTGGGAGTCAAAGCCAGTCGTTGGGTAACCATGCACGGTTTTGCATTGAACGTAAACACAAATCTTGCCTACTTTAGTTATATCGTTCCTTGCGGAATTCAAGGGAAAGGAATAACCTCTTTAGAAGCCGAGTTGAAAAGAAAAATTCCACTAAGTGAAGTTCGAGAAAAGTTAAGCAAACATTTTCAGAACCTATTCGAGGCAAGCTTCGTTTATTCTAATTAATCTCGTAAATAAGCATCCCGTTGCTTTCCGATTGTACAGTTAGCTCTAATGCTTTATCCGCGTCAGCATTTGTTAGGTCTGCTGCTGAAGTTCCGTAAACAGGAAATCCACTTACAGGGGTTCCGTTGCTGAAAAATAAATACACTTTTTGAGCGTCTAAGTCAGTTGTAGTGACATAAATGATGTTATTTATATAATAGATTTTGGGTGGTGTATAACTTCCAAAAGGGAGTGTGATCGGAATTCCTTTTATGTTAAGATTGTTTTCTGAGAGCGATACCAAAGACTTAGTCGTACTTGCTATTTTATGTCCATTTGCCAATTCTAAATTAGTTCTGATCACATTACCCTTGGTATCCACCTGAACTAAGTTACCTGATTTGTCAGAGGTGGTAAACGTTTTTAAGTACGAGCTTACCTCAGTTCCAGAAAATGAAATTTGCTCTTTTACTTTAATACGGGTTTTACCTACACGATTTAAAAGGTTTAATTTTCCACTCTTTTCTTGAACTGCTATATAATCTTTTTTGTCAATACGGATGTGAACGGGAGAATTTAGAATTGTAGTTTTGGTTTTCTTAAAGTTAAAACCATTCACTCGCTTTCCTTTAGAATTATACATTATCAAACTCTTTCCTTGGGTAACTACAAATCGATAGTCTCTTCTTTGATCATAATCAAAAACAGAGAGCGGATGAATAGGCTCTGTGGCAGGTACTTTGATAGAAAAAGGCTTAACTACCTTTCCATTTCGATCTAAAACATAGAGCATCTTTTCTGTTCTAAAAGCCATTTGAAGCCTTTTGTTCATATATAAATCTACTTGCTGAACAGCACCCTGAATCTGTCCTGAAAGCTTCTTCTTCCAATATAAATTTCCTTTATCTGAAAACAGATATAAGGTATTGTTAATGTCTTGAGCCAAAACATCCATTCCTTTTGTTCTGTGGTTTTTGAGCCATTGTGGTGGACCGCTCAAAGCAGCATCTAATTGAAGCAGGTATTGGTTAGAAACATCATTTCTCTTAGCTTCTAGTTCGTTTTCATGAATCCTAAAATGCAGATGCATGAAATTATTTTCAACAGCTCCTTGAAAAGCAATAAAAGGATACTTTTCTGAATCCAACTCAGACCAAGGGTTTCTCTTTTCTTCTTTATTTTTCCACAAATCAATTAATTTCTTGGTCTGAGCAATCCAGTAAATGGAGTTGCTAGAAACAAGGTCTTCTTTGAAGGTGTTGTAAATTAAATTTTTTCCAAGGGTGCTTCCGTCTTTGTAGCTGCTTATTATTGTTTTTATAGATTCTTCACTGGGTGCAAAGACAATGAAATTATCAATTATAGTTCCCCAATTAGGGGTTACTTTTTCACCAATGGCTTCGGCAAAAACAAGAACATCTTCCGGGAGTTTTACAGCATAATAAGGAACTTCTCTATATTTTCTAGGGTCATCAAGGTTAGGCAGAAGTTGTTCTTGAGCCTGAGTTTCATTTTGAGAATGGAAGAGCAGAATGGTTTCGGAACCTAATTTTATCCATCCAATTTCATCAACGGTGTTAATGGCTTTTAGGCTTATTTGATTTAAAGCAATGTTTTTTTGAAGTATCCATTGTTTAAAAGCATATTCAGTTTCAATTGGATTATTTAATGGAATAGAAAGAAAAGATGAACTGCTTTCAGGAACCAGTTGATCTAGGATAATTTTCTTAGCTTGATTTTCTTTTATTATACCTAATGGGTCTCCTAGTGAATCTTGAATAGCAATCAAGCCATCGAGACTAAATACATTGCTTTCAAAGTTTAAATCATAGGCATTCCAGTCTTGACTAAACTTGGGCATCAAGGGCAGTTCTTCCAACATGGTTTCCATTAATTCTTCTGCTTGAGGCTGAACCAAAATGTTAATAGGCGCATTCAAATCTAAAGTAGCATAAACAGTATTGAATAGGCTGTTGGCATTAGAGCTGTTATTTTGCTGTGATTTACGAATACAGTTTTCAATTAATAATTGTGACGTAGACCGCAAGGTGAAGCCTGAAATATAAGCGCTATACAGAGTGCTAGAAACTCGTTTTTCAATATTAATTTTAACCTTACTGTAGTCGATCGAGGATCCATTAATTAAGGTTGAATCAAGTTGAGATTTGTATATGTGTGTTAGTGCACCTGGATTTTTGCCGATTTTAGTAACGCACAACAAGCTTTTTGTATCTGGTGTTTTGGAGAGTAACTCAGCTAGATTTGAAGTTACCTCCGGGTTCAAGTTTTTCAATTCTTTAAAAACTTCATTGTTTGTAAACTCATTGGCTACCGAATTAACATCATTGATTTGAATTACCCAGCTGCTGTTTTGAGGGATCCAATCCGTCAATTCGCTAGGTTTAGAAAGAGAGGTTTTACAACTCCAAATACCCAGAATTGATAATAATAAAGAAACAAAGGGAATATGCTTTTTAGTGTAACGAATCAATTTTGGGTAGTTCATAGATAATTCTTTATAAAGTTTAAAAATAAGAAACTCAAAATTCAATTTAAAGTTGTTCGGGAAGTAATCTAAAAGTTTTTCTGTGATGTGAGGTTATTCCGTTCGCTCGAATTGCTTCTTGATGCTTTTTAGTTGGGTACCCTTTATTGTTTTTCCAATCATATTTTGGATGTTTTTTGTCTAAAGCCAGCATTAAGTCATCTCTATATGTTTTAGCGAGGATTGAAGCTGCGGCAATGTTTTGATATTTTCCATCACCTTTAATAATACATTGATGTGGTATTTTTTTGAACGGATGAAAGCGATTCCCGTCCACCAGTATATGGATGGGAGTCGGTTTGAGTTTTTGAATGGCCTTGTGCATCGCTTTTATAGCGGCATTTAAAATGTTAATTTCATCTACTTTTTTGGGAGTACAATGAGCTACTGCAAAAGCAATAGCGTGCTTTTCTATGATGGGTCTCAAATAAAAACGTTGTTTTTCGGTTAGTTTTTTTGAATCATTCAACAAGGGTTGATTGAAATCGGCAGGTAAAATTACAGCAGCAGCAGTAACAGGGCCTGCAAGACATCCCCGTCCGGCTTCATCTGTTCCAGCCTCTAGTCCATCTATTAATTGTAAGCTTAGCACATTTTATATTTTAATATTCTCAATTCAAATTACTTACATTTATTTAACTTCGCAATCAAAATTACATTCTTTGATGACTCAAAAACTCTTTTTAATTATTTTTTTGTTTTGCAGTAGCCATACTTTTAGCCAAGTGGGGACGGGTACCAATTATCAAAAAAAGTACAACAGCAAAAGAATGTTATCTGGAGGATCAGAGGGACCATCCATTCAAGACACGGGTTTTGATGAAGGACAATCAAAAAAATCCAAATTACTCGATTCTGTATCCATTGACATGTATAAAATATATACAATAGATAGAGATTCAAGTTACGTTGATACAACCTTGACCATTCAGAAAGAGTATAAGATGAATTTCTTGCGAAAAGATTATTTTGAATTAATACCCTTTTCTAACACGGGCCATGCATTTAATAGAACAGGCTACGATTTTTCTACAGAAAAACTGCTCTCTGGCTTAGGAGCTCGTTCTAAGCAATTTGCTTATGTAGAAGCGTCAGAGGCTTTGTATTATCAAGTACCAACCCCACTAACAGAACTTTTTTTTAGAACTACTTTTGAACAAGGACAAATGGCTCATACCACAATTGCGGTTAATCTTTCTCCTCAGTTCAATATGGCATTTACATACAAAGGTTCCCGCTCCTTAGGGAAGTATGTTAATTTACGCTCTGCAAACGAACGCTTCGAATTTTCTTTTAAATATGAGTCTCTTAATAAGCGCTATGCTTTATGGGGTCATTATGCCAATCAATCTTTAGAAAATCAAGAAAATGGAGGTATTGATGCTGAGGGCGTGTTTTTATTTGAAACAGATGATCCCGACTTTTCAGATCGATCTCTTTTTGACGTTCGCTTCAAAAATGCAGAGAGTAGTTTTTCAGGAAAGCGCTCTTTTGTTGATCAAAACTGGAATTTAGTTCCACCTAAAGATTCTGTCCGTTCACAAATTTTAGTAGGGCATCGTTTTCTAAACGAATCACGTTATTATGCTTATACGGATCTTGATGCTACAGATCACTTTGGCGATTTTGTTATAGGTAGTACAAGTGTTAATGATTTAGCAAAGCTAAAAAGGCTTGAAAACAAAATATACACTGAATTCAACACACCTTTCACAGGAAGGTTACATGCTGGAATAGCAGCTGTTCAGTCAAATTACTTTCTAGGTTTAGCTGAAGATGAGGTTACTTCAGAGGACGTTCCAAATCAAATCAAAACTACCCAGTATATGATAAATGGAGATTGGAAATTTCGCTGGAAAGGATTTTCGATGCAAGCCACGCTTCAAAAAAGTATTGGTGGAAGTTTATTAAGCGATGAGATAGCTGCTAAAGCACGATATGAATTTCCTAATAAAGTTTCTTTTACAGCTCGAACAAGTTTTCGAAATCAAACTCCAGACTTTAATTTTCAACTTTACAAAAGTGATTATCAAAACTACAATTGGTATAATCCTAATTTAGAAAATCAAAAAACCGTTCACTTTTCTCTAGACCTTGAACATCCTTGGCTAGGAAGTATTTATGCACACTGGCAACAACTCACAAATTACACCTACTATAACACCACTAGTTTTGCTCCGGGTATCGAAGATTCTGAAGTAGACACCACAAGTATATTATATAGACCACCAGGGGATATATATCTTACAGCTCCTGAACAAGCTGAACAAGCAATGGATTACATCAAAATACGTTATACATCTGAATTTAAGTTAGGCAATTTTGCTATGACCAATACAGCTCAATATCAAAAAGTAACAGGGGAAGAGGAGTTGGTTGAAGAATCTATAGCGTCACTACCTCTTAATGTCCCTGAGTGGAATTTAAGAACGACCCTTAGCTTTAGTCGTGATATTTTTCAGAAGGCCATGTTCATGCAAACAGGAATTACGGGGCATTACTTTACTAAGTACTACGCTGACCGATATAATCCCTTGTTAGGTGATTTTTCAAGGCAAAGTGATGTGTTGATTGGAGACTTTCCTAGAATAGATTTTTTTGTTAATGGAAAAGTGCAGCAAACCAGACTTTATCTAAAAGCAGAGCACATCAATACACTTTTTTCAGAACCTAATTACTTTAGTGCTCCAGGATATCCCTATCGAGATTTCGTAATACGCTTTGGTTTGGTATGGAATTTCTTCCAATAGGAATCCCTTCATTCTTAACACCATAATTCACTTTTCACTTAAGATTCAAATCTTTAAAATTTCGTTTTACTGAGAATCAGTCGCTATTCTCTATTTTTTATTTTTTTCATCTTCAAATTCACAAGGAAAAGAGCTTTACATAAGTGTTGTAAAAACCTGTATTTCAATGTATCTACGGGGGGTTGAAGTAGGTGGTCTGAAAAAACTAAAATTTTTTCATAAAAGATGTTGCTCAATGATAAAAAGGGTTCTATATTTGCACCCGCTAAAGAGAACAACAGTATACTTCTCGGAGGT
>Ga0206126_10002100_pt1 | contig 22607 bp, 15 predicted proteins | sample Helgoland_Spring_5_FD_148621 | JGI IMG/M metagenome (GOLD analysis project Ga0206126, IMG submission 148621) | Pelagic subsurface seawater microbial communities from Kabeltonne, Helgoland, North Sea - Helgoland_Spring_Bloom_20160412_1 | ecosystem: Environmental > Aquatic > Marine > Epipelagic ...
TGATATGATGTCCAATGGTCTAGTTGACCGGTTGATAATTGCCAATTTACAAATTTTGATAATGGGCTGTTCATAGTATTTCTCCTATATAAGTATTGTTTTAATAATCCATTCTTAGTAAAAACTTAGTCAATATTTTTTGACTTTTTGGTATTGGTTTTGATAATTTAGCATAACCGATTAAACTATTTTGGTCGTCATATAATCCAATTTCTGTTATGTAGGTTGGATAATTACTGCTTGTTAAATTATTTTTTAATTGACCTAATCCATTAGTGTGAAATACTGTAGGGTTAGTTGTATTATTTAACTCATTTGGTTGTGAATCACAAGTCCACTCATAAGTATTTATCTGTGTTGTCCCTTGATACTGAACCGTGTAATTACCACTTGTAACATCGGTGTAGTCTTTATTTGAACCACTTGGTGATATACTTACACCATTAAATGAACCAGTTTCGGTGATAGCAAAAACCCCCACATTGTAAAAAATGTTTCCAACATAATTATTTGATGTTGATAAAGCACCAGCAGATTGTGAATGTGCAGCATTTGTAGAAAAAAGATTACCATTACTGTCATCAACTATTATAGCACTTGTTGTTGTATCAATTAGTTTAAAACTACCTCTTTTTATTTCTTCATCAAATTTATTTTGTGGAATAAAAACAATTGAGCCATTATCATAAAACTTATTTAAGAAAGTGTTTCTACCAGAACCATCATTACCTATGTTAAATGAATCATTTAAATATGCTTCACTTTGAGAACCACTAAGATAAAAATTTATACGAGCAAAGTCATAATAACTTTTAGATACCTCATTAGTTGAGTCTTTAATAAACTCATGTCTTGTTAAATCAGCTTGGGTTAAAGTAAAATTCTTATGTGCCTTATACTGATAGGTATTTTGGTTTTCAGGTGTAAACTTTTTAAACATCCCATGACATTAGTAAGTTAATCTAACTTTAACGATAGCTTCTGAACTAAAGTTTTTATTGATTGGTGAACTTAATTTACCAACAGCCAATAATGAATTTTGTGCATCATACAATCCAACCTCACTAATAAAAGTTTGTGGATTGGTTACCATATCACTATGCCTTATTTGATAAGTTGAACCACTCCAAAAAGTCATATTTTGTGAAAGGTTAAATTCACTAGCTTTAGCCCTACAAAAATAATCAAATACATATTGTTGTTCTTCTGAACGAAGAGTTATTCCACTACCCTTTTGTAGTGCTACTCTTATTTTACTAGCATTATCAGCAGCAGCATTTACTCGCAAATCAGGTGTTAATCCAGTTCCATTCCCAAGAGTTGTTGCTTCACTTCCACTTGTTACATAATTTGGATCACCAGGTATACTTGCTGAAAGAGCATTAGCACTAAAGACCATCAATCCGGCATCAGGATAAAAGAATCCATAAGTTTTAGTTGTATAAGCAGTAGTTACTGATCCAGCAGAACCTTCTACAATATGATATCTAGGACCAAATGGAGCAGATTCAGCAGCAGTTGTTTTTGAGTCATCAGTTAAAGCTAAACTAACAGCACCCATACTACTAGTACTAGCTGATCCAGAAAGATTTATTGTCCAAGTACCTGGATTTAATCTATCTTTCATCCGTAATCTTTCAGCTGATAAAATATAAACATCATGTTGAGATACAGCATTAGCACCATTAGTTCCATCAATCATTGACCAACCATCGCCATCCCTTAGTTTCGCACTATCTGGTTCTGTAAAATTAAAAAATTGTTTATAGATAGCTTGAGTAGTTCCTTCTGTAGTAGCACTTTCTACTGCACTACCACTTCCATCTATGTGACCATATGTTACACTAAAATGGTCTTTAGAATTATATTGTAGATTGTAATAATAGGATTTTTGTGTAGCAGACAAAGAAGATGTTGCTAAACTTGAACCGGCAAGTGTTCCTACACCACCATCAAAATATCCATTAGTCACAGTAATCTGTGTTGTTATTGTATCTTCTGCTACGTTAAATTGTTTATTCATAATTTAAATCCTATGCTGTTGTATTATTAGCTTCAATTGTTAAGGTTACAAATGCTGAAGCAGCACCATCTCTTGATATCTCAACTCCAACTGACCTTTGTGAAGTAATCTGTTGTGGTTGAGCGTTAATAATTAAATCACCAATACCAGTAATATTTGCTATGACTGGATCTGGATGGTCAAATGGTGGTAAATTATTAGCATCAAAATCACCAGATATACTTACACTTGAAGCATTTACGCCTTCTAATGTAAGTCCTCTCATATCTAAAATCTTGTAATCGTAGACTGCATCTTCAACATTTGGAAAAACTCTTGGAACTACTGTAACTGGTGTACTTTCTGTTTCTCCAGCAATCTTAGATATAGTTACCGAAGTACCACTTGTAGCAGTAATAAAAGAAAAGTTTTGTACATTTCTTTCACCTTCTCCGTAAAGTTTAAATCTTAAAAATACATTATCATCGGGTACCGCTTCCAACATTGGAAGAGAAGTGATAGCACTCCCATAATCACTTGAACCATTTGGATGGTTAGGATTGTAAAGAGTGTAATCTACACCCGTGTCTCCAAAAGCATATTGTGTTATTCCCAATGGTTGCCCATTTGCTAATTTCTGTCTTCCTAACTTTGTTAAGATGGCATCTACTATGACGGTATCGTTATCTAAAAGTCCCATAATTTTGTCCTTGTGTTAAATATGTCTATCTATAAATATATCGAAATATTTTTTTACCTTATTACTTTTAACTTCTTAGTAGTATCCGAACCACCTACGTTAATTGTATAAGCTGAAATTGTCGGTGATGTATCCAATTCAGGATCAAATTGTGGTGGATTAGATCCATCATTCTGTGTTCCTTTATAGATAAGGTTTATTAACATATCTTTACTTGTTCCGACCTTAAAGTAATGATTGATTGGGTAGGTAATATTACCACCGGTATCTGATTGAAAGAAAAGAGTTCTACCTACCATTCTACCGTCTATATCAAAATTTCCACTACCGCTTCCAAAAAAAGAATTGTAAGTAAATCCACTTCCACTATCTACATAGTAACGATTTCCAAAATGTCTAAAGTTATCATGGTGATTAAAAGGTTGTTTAGCATTTGTACCAATTCTGTTTTCATAAGTTCCACTTACAGGAAAAAACTCTTCTATATCTCCTATACTTCTGAAGAAAAATCTATCTTCATATTTGTAGGTATTATAGTTCCCATCATTACCAGGATTAGCTGATTTAAAAAATGTATTATTTACACCAGTTCCACTATTTTTATAAAACTCGTTTTTAGAACCTAATAATAAATCAGTAAAGTTGTCTGGCTTTACATTAAAAACAGTTTGATTAGAAGAGTTTGATAAATTAACTACATCTAATGGAGTTGATATATTAGAATGAACTTTATCGTTAGCAGTAGCACTTACATTTACTTCATCCGTTAATACATCAATAGTTTTTTCTTTTAAGTTTTCGTTAAGTAAAGAAGATATAGAAAACTCATCACTTGGAACATCAATAGATGCTTCGTGTTTGTTTTCATTAAAATTTATACTAACAACTGGTTCGGTTAAGTTAGTAGAACCAATTACTTTATTTGGATTTAGTTCAGTTTGTAAACTAGCTTTTTTTACCTTTGACCTAAATAAAGTATCATTTTTTACTTCATAAGAAAATTCTAATTTCGTTCTAGCTGGCAATAATTTTTCTAATGACGATATGAATTCAGGATTATCTATTTGTTTTTCTACTGTTGATAAATTTTGTACTACATTAACGGATATAAGCCTATCATCGATAAGTTGTTTTCTCAAAGTTATTAATTCTTCGTAAACACCATTATTATCGTAATCATCTAAATAATCATCTAATCTAAAATCAGACATGGCGTTTATTACTAGTGAATCAATAGCATCCACATAAGAATAACTTTTTCCAATTTTATTTACCACATTTACATTAGGTTCAGATGTTCCGTTTACAACTGGTTGTTGTATTGTAGCAATATTAGGATTAAGACCAGCTATACTTTGTAAACTAGAACCTATCCTATATTGTTTATCACTCTGTAAAGCATCCGTCCCTTTAACTTGAAAACTAAAATTTACAGTATCAGCTGTACTACTTTTTATTGTAGTTAAACTTGCTTGTGATGAAACAGATTTACTAAAGTTTTTAACTTTATTTGGTGAAGAAATATCTTTAATTGTTGTAGCATTTGGCGAATCATTTAGTGGAAAATGATAAACTAAATTATCCCTAGCGGCAGTTGCTGTTCCAGCTACAACACTTTTGTAATTCAAAGTATGTTGTTTAAATTTAGACATACTAATTGGTGTATCCCAAGCCCTAACCTCAGCAATAGAACCTGTCATCTCTTCACCAACAAGAAAGTTATTTGATGTTTGTCCAGAAGCAGTTATAAAAGCTTTATTAGCATTTGTATCAAATGATGACATACTAATGTGCTGAACATCTGTTATCTTATCACCATCTTTTCTACTAACAAGTAAACTATAAGATTGAGTTAACTCCGCTGATGTTGTTGCTATATCTTTTTGTAATATTACATTAAAAAATTTATTATCATTTATATTATCAATAAAATCAGTTGACATTGAAATAGCATTATTCACTATTGGTAAAGAACCTGTAAAACTATTATTTAATCTAAATTCTATTTTACCTCTAGTAGTAGAAGAACCCGATGGGACAATTCTTAAATCCCAATTATCTTCTGAACCACTTGCTCTTAATAATTTTTGCTCATTGTTAGTTTTAGTAGTTTTAAAAATAAACTCAACACCATTTGGTTGAGCATCATTTGAATACCAATCTAATGCTAACTTATCTTCTTTTTTAGAAAAATTAAATGATTTTATCTTTTCTACTTTTTCTTTAAAAGAAACATTACCTTTAACATTTTTTAATCCATTATCTAAATCATTTTTAGCGTTGTTAGTAACAATAGATGGATTGTGTTCATCGGTAGAACCACCATATTCTGTTAAAGTAAAAGAACTAGGATCATACCCATATAAACTAAGTAGTGTGTTTATACTTTCTTGAGTTCCTTTGGTTTTATAAATGTAAACAAGATTATTTAATATTTTTGTCCAAAGAGAAGCAATAGCTTTTTTATCACCAACCTCATCCCCACTAGTTGATTCTAAATAATTTTCTAAACTACCAGAAAGCGGGTTTTGTAAATCAAATCCTAATGAGTTTCCAATGATAGGTAAAAGATTATCTGGCATAGCATTTGGATTTGTATACCCTAACTTATATATGTTATGATAATTGTCAATATAACTTCTCAACAGGTCATATTGTTCCCCTAACATATTTACAAAATCACGAAGTGTCTTATGTTGGTCACCAGTTTGTAAAATTTCAGGTAAGTTGTTTACAAGAGAATGAATATTATTATCGTCATAGTCGGAGGCAATATCATATAATGCATCATACCAAGTGTTCCATTCGGATGAACCGGCATAGCTTCCACTTGGTGGTCTGTATGTTTTTGAAAAAGGATGTATGTTAGTTGGATTGTTTTTTGTTACAACCACATCTGTAAATAAAGCCTGTTTGTCCCCACTAGCTTGAGTAAATATAGGAAATAAATCACCTTGTGGTAATATAGAAGCCGTTATAAAACTAATTACATTTAATACCCCATCTTCTTGAATTTGGGATGGGAACATAAATGGATTGTAAATACCAGTTAAATCATGTATACCATAAGCAAAGCCATCTCCCGTAGAACCCTTGGTTGAAGCAGCAGTTACATTTGAACCAGATAATATTTCCCAAAAAGATGAATTTTTTTCATAAGTTTCAATACCAGATATTAATCCAAAGTTACCATTTTTTACCGGTCGAAAAAATCTTTGTTGTCCTTTAAATATAAATCTTCTATACTCAGATCCTGTTACTTCAGGATTTAATACAATAGAACCATTAGAAGCATCAAATGGAATTTGTCTATCATTAAAGTATCCATAATTACCAACTTCAGCTCCACCTGACCTATCATATCTTTCATTAGCAAAACCACCCGATGTAAAGTTTAGTGAATATTTATCATCAGTACCACCACCCTTTAATATAAAGGATAAGTAAAATTCATCATCAGAATTATAAAAAGGTGGATTTTCTACATTAAATACATCAGTAAAAAGATGTATTATGCCATCTTCTGATTTACGATATATCTTATCAAAACCCTCTTGATTTTGTAAAGTTGTAAAATCATTATTTATTAAATTATTATAATTAGTACCAGCTAAGTTATTTCCAACTCCAGGTGCTGATGATGTGGAATAAGTTTGACCATCGTTATACATAAAATGTTCATAATGTGTAAATTCATTTTCTATATTTCGTATCTCTCTAAATAAATCTTTTCTTTTTTCTATTACTTGAGCATTACTTACCATTGATAACGAAGAACTTATCTGTAAATATAAACTTTCTAACTTAACAGTTTTATTTTTAAAGTTTTCTAATTTAGATTTAGCAGAACCAAAAAATACATGACCATCAAACTTTTTGTAATCTATATTTAAGTTAAGGTCTTTTTGTTGATTACTAATTTTGTTTATTATATTTAAACCATTAGATCCCGTTATATTATTATAATTTGAAAAAACATCAGTTATCGATGTGGGTTCTGTTATAAAAGAGGTGTCGATTTCTAAACCTAATCCACTTACAGCAAGACCTTCTCGGTCAATAAAAAAAATAGTTTCTGTCTGTGATGATAAAAATTTATTTGATATGTTAAAATCTGTAGATAATGTTACAACATCGGATGGTAATGGTTCATTTAACTTTACAACTAAAGTTCTTTTATTACCGGTGACTTCATCAAAAGCGTAGCCGTTAATAGGAATCAATCGACCTTGTGAAAGTTCTAAGTTAGAATTAAATTGATAAGAATCCACAGCTTCATTCATAAATTCAGTTATATTAGTCTGTTGAACATTATCAATAGAAATGGTGGGGATACTTAATCTTATTTCCTTTCTACTTGGGGATATTTCAGATATATTAAAAGCACTTGTTTCTAATCTTTTTAAGAAGTCAAATTGTAAATTATAATTACCCTCACTAAAACCAGCCTCATCTAAATACTCATTTGGTTTTAAAAATAATTCATCATCCTTTACATAAAAATCCTTTCCTTGTTCTAAGTCTTTAAAGTCTTGAAAACTTCCAAATTCAGAAAATACAGATAGTTTTACTATACCGCTATCTAAATCAGATTCTTGAAATTGATAACTACCAGATGATATCAGTTGTAAAGTATTATTATTATATGGTTGTAATATTTCCATTAAAATGCTTGTTTTTCGTTATCAGTATCTAAAATTGGCGTTTGCATCGAACCTTGTTTTTGTACCCTACCATCTTGTGGTTGATCAACTTTATAGTCTCCAATTAAGACTCCTAGTTCCTTTGAACCAGCTTTATTTTGTATTGCTGAATATTCAGTATCCGATGGAATTAAATCAACAACACATTTGTTATCCCTTATAAATATGTCGGTTGCTAAACTATTAACAGGTAAAGTATCAGAACCTGAAACTATCCAATTTAATTTATTACCACCTATGAAATCATAAATATCTCTTGTTTCTTTAAATACCCTTACTTGTCCTAAATCTAATTGACCAGGTTGTTTTCCTAAAGAACCATCATTTATTTTTTCTATATAGTTTTTAGCAGAAGACTTTTCTAGGTAATCATCTTTAGTAAAGTTATCATCTTTTACAATTTTAGAAACTGAATTATTGTATTTTGATTCTACATCAAAACCACCGATGATTGCTTGATTTTCTGTTATAGGTAAAAAATTAAAACCAGTTCCACCAAATATTGAAAAGTCTTGAGCTTTTAATAATCCATCATTGATGTTTATATTTTTTGTAATTAATGTAGATGATATTAAAAACAAACCATTTGGTGTGTATCTGTATATTATTAATTTTATAGCTTTTAATCCAGGTGTAGTATATATATGTGATGATATGTTATAAAGTCTGTTATCAGCCTCACCCTCTATTTCTTCTCTTTCTATGATTAATTTAGATAAATTGGTCTGTGAAGATATTCGTTTTTTATTTTCATAAGAATCTATATCAGGAAACTCTTCAGAATCATAAACGCTAAAGTAAAAACTATTTTTAATTTTTTCATCATCAATTGGAGTGTCCTCATCGCCCCAACTTATGACTTCGTATCGATAAACACATTCTTGAGGATGTCTAGCAGCTTCTATTATATCTTCTTCAATAATATTATTCCCAAATTGCCTTTGTCCCGTATCTGGCAAAATTGGCATGTATCGATCAATAGAAGTGAGTCTTATTTCATTTATAAAATCAGGAAAGTCTAATAAATCAACGATTAAATTTAACTGAATCGGATAAGATGTAGCTTCATATTCTTGAGGATTTTCGGTAAAATCATAATACAAAAAATGTTCATTCTGATGGTTGTCTAAAAACTCTTGTTTTAAAATTTTGTCATCATTTCTTGATGGTTTGCTATAAAAACAAGATACTGCATAATCAATATCAGGAATTTCAGGTTCATAGGTCGATATAAAGCCTGTATAAGCAATATCTAAAGCCTCTCTGAATTGTTGGAGTTGTAATTCAAGTGCTTCTTCACCTAAATATTCTTCATACTCTTCTAATTCTTCAGGATTGAAATTAGGCCAACCCAAATTATCTTCCCAATATGCTTTTCGTGCTATACCTTCATCGTTGTCATGTGCCACAGCATCAAGAGAAAAATCAGTTTGCAGTAAATTAGGAATTATGGCTTGATAAAAACCATTCACATCCCTATCATAAATAGCAATCACTGGTCTTTCAAAAATAAATTCACCAGGATCCGTGCTTCCTTGTTCTATTTCATCATACATTTCTTCAGCATCAGGTCTTGAAACTATATTTGCTAGAAAAAAATCAGACTCTCTTGCTAAAATCTCATCAGTCAATTGATATCTTGGAATTAAATAAGGCTCTGCTGTCCCCCTTGAGTATTGACCTCCTTGATCGTCTATGCCTTGAAGAGGAGCTGTATGTTCATCTCCGTTAAAAAATAAAGTTGGCATATCAAACATTATGCTTAATCTAATTTTTACATCTTGTGGAAACTCTGTTATTTCATTATTCGCACCACGATAATTAATACTAACTTCAATAAAATCATTCAATATAGTGTCTAATTCCAATTGTCTTGATTCTGTAAAACTAAATTTAAGTGGATTTGTAGGTGTGGTTGTTACTTCTGCACCATTTAAATCATTCACATTAACAAAAGGACTTAAACCGTATAGAATTTTATTTTCATCAGAGAGTGTATTTTGTTCAACAAACACAGGTGCTTCCTTGAGAAAATCATAAAGGTCTTGTTGTTTTTCTCGCATAAATTGTAAAACATTTTGATAATCATCTTCATCGGGTATGTATACGTTATTTGCACTGGCTTGATTTGAGGGTTCTGGATTACCGGTATCTCCAGTATAATTAGGTTGATTTCCAACATTCCCTTCATTGTCACTTACAAAATCCGCATATGATGTAATGGTAGGAAAAATTTCACCTGCTGGTGGATTAGATCCACCATTAGAATTTAATATTTCTGATCCATTGTCTGTATCCGTATACACTTGCATGAAAAATCTATAAGCAGTAAGTCTTCTTTCTCCCTCTTCTGTGCTTGGATTAAATGGTGATACTAATCTTATTTCTAAAGTATTTTCTTCTTCTATTTCATTTACGGTTTCTGAAAATGTATTTATTTGATTTTTATTTACAAATGTTCTGTTTGACCTGTGTATGCTTCTCCAATGACCTAGAGAAAACTTTTCTAAATCATCATTATCTAAACCTAGTTCTTTAATTGTTTTTTCTGGATAAATTCCAGGTTTTTTTATTAAAGGATAAGTATCTTTCTTTTCGTATGCCATCAGAATGCCTGCTCTTCATTATTTTTTTCAATACCATCTGGTAGAATAGAAGTATTTGTTTGTAATCTTAAATTATCATCAAGTGATATTTCAAAATCTTGATTATATTCAACTTTACTTAAATTTGTTTTATCGTTTAAATCATCTGTAGTTGTGTGATTGAAATCTATATTAAATATTAAGTTATCATCAACTTCATCTAATTCTGTTATTGGAGCTGTACTTACACCATAAGAATTATTAACATTTACTTCTTCATCAAATACACCTACTTTATTTATTTTTGGCAATATTGGATAACATGGATTATCAGCACCTTTCCAATCTTGTGATATGTCTTCATTAACAACTATTTTTTTATATGAACCATTACTATCTTGATCAGTTTGTTCTTGAATTCCAGTAAGGTCTTTAAAAGTATAATCGTTTGGTATTATATTTTTCCAATAAAATTTATTATTTGGATTATCACTATCATCATTTGAAAAACCTAAATGTTGCCACATTGGCTTTACACCATTATATATTTTAGTTGTGGCTAGATCAAAGTTATTTAAACCGGTATCCTTAAATAAATTTTTAGATTTGACATCTATAAATCCTTTATGTATTATGTTAGCCATTAGTTATCATATCCACTACCACCCAATGGTGTACTAGCACCACCTGGATTACTTCTTCGTCTACCGCCTGGTCTTTTACCACCAGTGTTTCTACCAGTATTTCTACCAGTATTTCCACCGGTGTTACCGCCAGTATTTCCACCGGTGTTTCCACCAGTATCATCACCATCTGTTGTTTGTGTAAAATTAGCTTGAACTACAATAGTACCATAATTATTAGGATTTGCTTGTTGGGATATAGTTAGAAAAGTATTTGGAGCTGATGTACCACTTAATACTATTGTTCCTTCTTGAAAGTTTTCTCCGTTTATTATTTCCCAACCTGAAAATTCATAATCTGTATCTATCACATTAGCATTTAATATTTTTGAATCATTATTAATTAATGTTAAATATGGTATTGTTGGATTATTACCAGATGTAACATTTACTTGTGTATTACCATAAGGAGCAACTCCTTGTACCTTTACTTCGTAACTATATTGACAAGAATTATTATCCAATGTAGCATTTTCATTATAGTTATCAGCATTTATATCCGTACACCCTTCTATTTCTCCAAAAGATAATTCTTCAGTTTCATCAAGTAAATTTAAATTAGTATCAGCAAATAAACCAATGTAAAATTTTTGATTTTGTATAGCCAGTGCATTTGTTATATTAAAGTTCCACTCAGCCGCACCACTATTTAAATTTTGATAATTATCTGATTCATAATATTCTTCTAAATTAAATACCCTTTGATATATTTGATTAATGGGATTAATCAATGTTTTAGTATACATTTTTAAATATAAATTTAAAATATTTCCACTTGCACTTGTAAGAACATCTACGGTAGTATTGAAATTTTCATCTAATTGAAATACATAATCGGATTCTAAAGGTAAGTTGCCTAAAAATGATACATTTACATTACCAGATGGTTGTTCAGGTTGAATGCTATTTAAATTACCATCACTAAATCCACTTACTTGACCACCAGCATCTACTACTTGTATTTTAAATTTAAGTTGTTCAAAAGTTAAAAATTGAATATTATCAATAGTGTTTTCTAAAATAAAAATACCAGTATCTATATCGATTATTGGTGGGATGATGGTTAAAGTAGGAGCACTATTTGGATTAGAATTATCATATCTTTCTATTTGTATTTCATAGTATCCAAAACCATCTTCTATTCCAATTGAAAATTCATTTAACGGATTCCATTTAAATTCTATTCCTCCATTACTCAGTTGATTTAAATTATTTTCTGGAAATGTTACATTATCTGGTGCTATATCATCTATAGTAGGTCTAATTGATATTGATTCTACATAATCTGATTTATTATCATTTATGTCAACCGACCTAATAGAATATTTATAATCTCTATATAACAAATCTCCATCTAAATAATTAATTCCATTAGAATTAGTTATTGAGTAACTTGGTGGTAAATCTACACTTATCACTTCACCACTTACATTGGTATATGACCTAACTATTTCAAATTTATGTAAATCATTATCCACATCTTGTGGTGGGTAAAACTTAAACCAAAGTTGATTAAATCCAGCAAATTGAATATTACCTTGTGTAACCTTATTGTAAACTGTCAAATCAGGACCTGAACCATCAGGAGTATTAGGAAGAGGTGGAAGTGGAGGTGTTTCATCTATATACAAAAATTTAGCAGTTATATTAAAGTCATTACCTAAACCAGACTCCGTGTCTACAACATTATGTGTATAACTTTCATCGGTGGATATTTTGACTTCACCAAAACTAGGATAAGAAATATACCATCCTTGAAAATTCCAATCCCTATAAGAAAGTGAGGTTGTTAAACCTTCTGGTAACTCAAAAGTGTTTTCGCCTTTGTTTATTGTATACTCACCACTTTCAGAAACACTTATTAATCCGTTAATGTGAATTACTTCAATCACAATAGCTTGTATATCTGTTGGTGGTTGTCTATTACCGGTATCAATTTGTATGCTCACATCATATGTGTAGACGCAACTGCCATCATTATAAGTTGCATCTCCATTAAAATTTGTAGCATTTTCATCCGTACATCCAATAATATCATTAGGTTCATCTGTATTTGGTGTTTGGTATGGTGATAAAAAATTATGATACGGTTGAATTAAAGAATAGTCAATTTTACCTAAAACATTTAATATTTGTATCTTATCAAATTCGTTTAATTTTTTAAGTATATCTTCATCTGCTCTACTATTATTATATATTCCATTATCATCTGGTAATGGGTTAATAGCAACCATGTTATACAATGATTTAATAAGTGTTGAATTTTTATTAATACCACCAATTGATGCAAAGTTATCATAATCAAATAAATTTAATTCATAATTTTTAGATGGATTTAATAATATATTTGTTTGAAATTTTTCATACTGTCGTATACCAGCAGTAGGTCCAGTATATTGATAAATAATTCCTGTTATAGAATAAAAACCTGGTTTTTTATAAAAGTGTTCAAATAAAATTGTTGCCTCTAATAATTTTGGCTCATCTGTATATTCTATTTCAGTACCATCACCCCAATTTAATTTAAATAAATAAAACCCTTGTTTATCATCACCTATGTAATAATCAAAAAAATTCTTATTATTTTTTATTCTATTTGGTCTATTGGAAAATATATCAATGTTTTTACTATCAAGTCTACCACTTCCTTTTAACTGTAGATAATAATTTATTTTACCTTCTGTTGCTAAATCATACTCTTCTTTATTAAGTTCTTTATCATAATACACATCCAAATCTATTATTTGATTGTTATTTGGATTAATTACAAATGGTAAAGCATCAACTGACCAATTTAAGTCATTACTACTAAAATTGCCAGTAGCATCAATAACCTCACCATTAGGTGTGGTAACACTGGTTGATTCTACTGTTTCTAAATCATCAGTTAAGTAAGGTTTAAATGTAGACTCATTATAATTATTACTTTCCCAATAATCACGATTGTTTAATGTATATGTTCCAAGTGGTATTCGTTTATCATATTCTTCAATTATTTCAGTACTATCGTTATTTAAATTTGGATTTTTATAAATTAAATTACGACCTTGATATGGTTGAAATACTTGTAAATCTTGTGATAAATTAACATCACCATCGGTAAATGGTCCTACCGATTGTTCTATTTCTAATTCATCTGCCTTTATAAACTCCGACATTAATATTCACCACCACCTGCACCAAAGTTTATTATATTATCAGGAACATCTATATTTGTATCTGATATGATATCTACTGAATCAGACTCTGTTGCATCTAATGAATTATTTTCTTCTTCAGTAACATCAATACTTAAATCTCCAATTTTATATCCACGAGCTTTCAATAAATCACTACGACTTATTAATTCAACTTTACATTTAGCACCAAATTCTGTGACTGGTTTTATAACACCACCCACACCCTTATGGTTTAACCAAAATTGTTTATCGTTTTTAAAATCAGCTTGGGTTAAAGAATAATCTTCTCTAATACTCGGATTAAAAGTAGCACATATAAAATACCATTCGTTTAAATTATCAGTTGGTATTTGTGGAAAGGCATTATGTCCTTGTGGAGGTATGGCCGAAGTACTTCTTTCACTTATTCTATCAATACCACTATATCCAAAATGATTATCTCGTAATATATCATCATCTCTGACAATCAACCGAATGTATCTATAATATTTATCATTATAATTATTTACTTTAGTATCTAATCTAAATCCTTCTCCATCTTCTTCCAATGAGTTACCAAAATTAAAAAGAGTTCCCTCTGATTGTTTATCTACAAATCTCACCCACATTGTTATTGTAAAGCCATCTGATAAATAACTTGGCTTTTGTGTGATGGGATTTATTTTTTGAAATTCTAAAAGGCTATTACTTTGACCTCTGATAATAATTGCTTGATTTGGTTTTCTTATTTTAAGAAATCCATTTGATTTATTTTCATACTCAGGTCGTTGGTCAATTATACCTTGAACCTTGTTATCTACATCAAAAAGATAAGTGTTAAGTTTATTTCTCATATCTTCAAGAGTTTTACCTTGATTATTAGTATCACCTTCTGATTGAGAAATTAGTCGTGTTATAAAAGCATCTATTTGATTTTCATAACTAATACGAGATTGCTCATCATCTTCATAATTTTCAGCCGATTCAAGAATTGTATCACCATTTAAATCTACAAATACTGGAGTTGGACCTATTAAGTTATCAAATTCATTAAAAAAATTGTTAATTTGATTTTGACGATTTGGTTGATTTGGTAGTAGTTCAAATATATTAGTATCTAAAACTTCTCTAGCTTTATCGGCATCTATTTTAGAACCTGTTTTTGGTTTTGTTAATTGACTTAGGTTCAATACATCTGTAAATTCATCTCCTGTTTTTTGAGCAACAGTTATTTTATATCTACCATTATCAAAATTTATTTTATATTGAATAACTTGTTGACCACCTATTACAGGTCCTGATATTGACTCTAGGGAAAATAAACCTTCTAAATTAATAATATTATTATCAAAAATATATCTACATAATTGTTCAAAAATATCACCTTGTAAATCTTTTCTACTTTCTAAAGTGTTTCTGTCTTTTTTATAAAATACAAGAGGCTCATCTTCTGTTCTACCTGTTTGTTTTATACCATCACGAATTGTAGTTTGCATTGATAGTATGTCATCAGCAGTTAGTTTGCTGTCATCATCAGTTAGTGTGTTTGGCTCAAACCATACTTTATAAAAAATATCACTAACTCTTTCACGAGTCTGTTGTATAGATGCATAAGTTATTTTTTGAAATATTATTTCATTTTCCTTTAGTTCATGGCTTATCCCCAACACACCTTCACCAATCATGATTTCACCATTTTGGTGTATGTGGTAAAGACCTATATATTGTTCTTCAGGATTTTCTACAAAATAAAAATTATCTTCTAATGCAGCATTTAGACCAATTTGGATAATAGGATTTGAATCTATTGTTAATTGTGTATTTTCTTGAGTTGTATTACCACCACCGTAGTTAGCCATGATTAAGTCCTTAGTATAAATTCAAAATCATTATCATATATTATTTCTTGACCATCATCGTGATTAACTTTTATTAAAATCTTATAAGCACGATTAGGTTCAAATGAATCTAAATCCTGTTTGAAATAATTAGAAGTTGTATCACAACTCATAGTCGTGTAAGCACTAAATGGAACAACAGACTCATTTGTTGCCATATCAATAATAGAGTAAGCACCCTTACCTTCAGGTATAAAACTACCACTAACGGTTTGAACCGATGTTGTAAATGACTTTTGTATGTATCTTTTACGAGCACCAAATCTAAATTTTACAGTTTCGTTTTCTTTATACGCTTCTCGTAAGTGAATTGGGTATAGGTAGTTCTCACTATTACCAGAAACATCCAAGGTGGTCAAGCTACCTGTGTTAGAACCAGTTGCTGGTAAATGGTCATCCCACTTTAATTCTATCTTAGGAGAGTATATGGTATTGGTTTGTCTTGAGAAAAATTTAATATCTTCAAAACTAGTAGAAGATGTTTCTCTACTACCAGATAGTCTTAACATTAAACCATAGTTTTCATTAACACCACCAAACCACTTATTAGCAATAGTCGTAATATCCATGTTAAGATCAGGAGATTCTGCTGAAAATACTTGAGTTGCTTCGTCACCTTCTATAAAACTACCTTCAGATATCTGATCACCATCTATAAAAGAGGTTTTAAAGGTAGTAACTACATCATCTACATTTGAATCTAAACTAGAAGATATACTTGATGAATAAGCATTCCATTTTACTTCCACACCTTGATTATTTTTACTAAATGCCCAACTACAACCTTCGGTAGTTTTTGGAACATCACCTTCCTTACCAATACCCTCATCCCAAGATTGACTTAGGGGATAAGCAGCAATTGTATATTCTTCACTTAATCCACTTGTTCCTTCCGTTTCATAAAGTCTAAGGTTTAACTGATAGTCACTTGGTAAAACAGATGAACTGATATAACTTTCTATTTCATCAACATCAAATTGAAGAAGAACTCTTGTTTGATAAGAAAATGTTCTATCAAAAAATACTTTTTTTAATTCAAGTATTTCATCCTGTCCTGTGTTCTTATCTTTAAAGTCTTCGCCTGTAATTGAATTAGAGCCACTATTAATAAAAGTATCTTTGGTTGTAAAAAAATATCTATGCATTATATTACCTTCCCATAAATGTCTCGGTTTGGATTTCGCAGTTCAAAAACAGATGGTGTTACTGATGGTCTTACTATACCATCTACTATAGCGTTATTAAAATTATATTGAAATCCATATCCACTTTCACCACCACTTATAGAATCACCATCCCCTTGAAAACTAGCCATATTTCTATTAGCAGCATAGTCACTATCAGGTCCTCTTGATTGAAATAGTGATAATTCTTTTATTCCAATAACACCATCTAACCCTAATATATTATACTGTAAATCATTTAAATTAATTGATTGTTTAAACTGCATCTTTTCTACTTTAAAAAAATCTTTTATTACTTGAATTACATTTAATTTAACTTCCGTTGAATTAAATCTTCTGTCACCGTTAACAATAAATCTAACACCAAAATTTATTAAATAGCCAGAAAATAGAGTATCCTTTAATGTTAACCCAAAATCAACTTGATCATTAATCATTCTAAATTGGTTAAGGTAAGTAGCTACATTTTGTAAAACAAGTTGTGGTGATTGAACTAATTGTTTATTTTGATTATAAGAAAGTGTAGATACTAAAAGAGTTCCACCATCTAATCTTTCTACATATGATTTAGCAATACTACCAAACTTTGTTGGAATGCTTTGTATTCTTGTCGTATAATCTTCTTTAGTCACACATCGAAGTTGAGTAGCAAAAAACGCACTAGCATTATTTCTGATTTCATCAACAGTTTGACCATCTGTTCCACCGACACTAGGTTCATCATTAGTTACAGATATAGTTACACCGGCAGGAGCATTGTTTATGGTGGTAAGTTCTCCAGCTTGAACATTTGATGTAGCACCACCACCAGCTCTATATGAAAAGGTTAGTGTAGTGTTTGTTGGAGTCTCACCTAAATATGGAGTATTACCAGTAACGACTCCTAGAGCACTTGGTATATCCGAAAGATTAGTTTCATTAATTGTTACTCCAGCTTGTTCAACTTCATCTACATTTGATCCAGAATTACTTAATCTAAATAACCCATTACCAAAACAAACTTTATATGTTTGTGTGTCTTCATCAAACTTTTTTATAAATTTCTTATTTGTTTTTATGTATTCAGCAACATATGGGACAGGTATAATAGAATTAGTTCCACCGTTTTCTTCACCAAGGCCTTGATCGTAAGCAGTAGTTCTGTTAGGATCGTCACTATAATAAGTTTGTTTTAAAATTTTATCCTGTGCTAAATAGTCAACTTCATACCACTTTTGTCCTGAACCATCTATACAACTTATTATTTCAACTATATTATCTTCACCTAAATCTAATTCTAAAAATTTAGTTGGACTCGATATAGTAAATGATTTTGTTTTTGTTTGTCCAGATACAGCTCTTACATATCTCGTAAGGGTATAAGAACTAGCTTCGCCATCTGAATTTAATGATGGAGCACTTATAAAAGGATCACCCGAACCACTAGATGTAAAATCTATTTCAGATGTTGTTTCAAAAAGTATTTGAGAGTCTACATTTGAAGCAATTTGCAATCCACTATCTATTGAATTTGGTGCCTCTCCATAAACTGGTAGACCGGTTGTTCCATCCGCGCTTATATCTGTTGTTACTTTTAAACGAACAACCGATGGAGTTTTATTAGGAGCTTTATATCCAAGAAATTCAGATAGTCTTCTTATATTTCTTTTTTCAGTTGCTGTTGATATTAAGTTTTCCTTATAGTTGTAATCTATATAATAAGAAAGAACATCACCAACATAACTTGATAATTCTATTAACATCATACCAGGTGATGTTTCATTAAAATCTTTGTATGTATCAGGAAAGTAAGACTTGGTATACTCAATCAAGTCAGCTTTAATTGTACTGAAATCTTTACTTGTGTAATTTACATTCGTTGGTATTAGTTTTTGTTTATCGGTATATGACATTAGTAAGCTCCATCTCCTGTTGTTGATGTGGTTTCATCACCTACACCATCAAATGTAACTTGAACACTTTCTAAGCTATTAGGTGTTCTATTTATATTAAATTCTATGTTTATAGTCACTTGATTTATATCATCCCTTCGGTTGACTTCAATGTTTCTTAAATCAACAAATGGTAGCCATCTTTCAAAAACATCTACTATATCATTTTCAATTTGAATTGAAAGGTCTTCTGTCATCTGTTCAAATAAAAGTTGTTTTAAATTCATGCCCAAATTAGGTTGAAATAATCTTTCACCTTGATTGGTCTGTAGTAAAAGTCTTATGTTAGTTTTTACAGCCTCAATAGTAGTTTTAGTTGTTTCAAAATACCCATCTCCACCAGGAACCCTAGCAAATGGAAAATCTATTCCAACTGATACCCTACTATCTTGGTCTTCTATAAATCTATCTTTTCTTCTGTCTAATATTGCCATTATTCACTATCTTTTTTTACTACTCTTAGTTTAACTAAAGAATTATTGGAAGCATTTTGAGCACCCATACTTGCACCAGGCTGATTTACATCTACATCAGCCGATGTTTCTATTACGAAAGGACCTTGACCAAGAAGATTAACCAATCCTCCAGGTGGAACTGCAGCGGGTGTCGATGGAATTGGAGTTGTAAGTACTCCATTTACACTTGTCTGAACAACAGGTGCACTTAACTTATCAACTTTAAAATCTTGAGCTAAAAGAAATGTCTGTATAGCTTTGGATAAATCTTTTGCTAACTCATCAACTTTCTTTTGACCATCGGATGTAGCATTAACATTATCTTCACCAAGGTTTTTTACAAAGGCCTTATATATGTCGTCTTTAAGCCCCATTCTTAAACCTTTCTTTTTCTTCTACCTTCTTCATTACTTGTGAATAATCTTTGTTAAGAGCATTAGCTAAATGGTCAGGTAAACCAGCAGTATCTTCGGTTACCGATTTTACTTCTGCTTCCTTATTTATATTCTTCCATTCACCCGAATGAGCAGTTTCTTTTAAGATGTCATTTAAGATAGAATCCTTAGTCATTGGAACTCTTGTGTTAGAAGTTGGTGTATTTTTTTCACTAGGAGATAAGTTATGCTGTGGCACTCTATCTTCAACTATACTACTACTTTTATTACTAACTAACACTTCATCTAACTTTTTTTCAACTGCAGAAAATTTATAATCTAACTCTTCTCTTATAACTTCTCTTATTAATTTCTTAAATATATTAACCTTCATTATTACTCCTGTTGTTTTGTTCTATGTAATGATGATGACTCAGAAAATTAGGACCATCTTTACCATAATTTATATTTCCATTATCATCTTCAGTTTCAGTTCTTGATTCTAATTGTGTTACCATCTCTGTTAAAGTAAGTATAGGACTTTCAAGTGCCACACTCTTACTCCTATTTAACGGAGCCCCTAAAGCATCAGTAAGTGGTACAGGAACTCCTTGTACCAGAGCATGAGCATTTTTTAATATCTTTGTTATATCTTCTAACATCTTTCTTAACTCGTCACCTAATACCATAGGTTCTTTTTTACTTTTTGCTACCTTTCCTAAATAAATATTCTCTGATTCAATAACTGAGAATCCTTTATTAGTAATTGTTAAATTTCTTCCAGCACCAAGATTAATATTACGATATGCTGCCATAGTTAAGTCATTTTTTTGAGCATCAAAAGTTATTCTATCTGAAAACATTATTACTTGATCAAATTCAGTTTGAACATTAGAAGATTCTTGTAATTTACCAAATTCCATATTAAATACATCTTCTCTTGGCTCTGATTTTTCATCATTACCATAGTTTATACGATAACCAGGATATTCCCCTTCATTTATATTTTGATATTCTTCACCTATTCTTCTATCACTTGATAGTAAATTATAATTACTAAAAAATTGTTCAATAGAACCAAGTGATAATAATCCTATTATAGATCCGTTATTACTTAATGTTTCTTCCCCATCATCACTTCGATTTACTTTGATATTGTTATTATTTTTTATGGTAATATATGGGTTTAAAAATCTACTACCTAGTTGTATAGAATTATTATGTCGTCCCTCTAAAGCTAAATCAGTATGTCTTGATTCAAGTTCTGCTTCGGAGTCTATATCACCTACTCTGGTTTCAAATGGAGAATCTAAATCATATATTATTTTTTTATTTGCTTTGTTTACTTTTAATCTCCTATAATTTACATTATACCCATCAGGTTTATCCTTCCTATCATCAATAGTAATTTTTTTATTTAAATTTGTATTTAAATTTGGATTATAATATTGATCTGGTGAGTAGTTCGGATTATTTTTAGTATTTAATGGTCCTAGATAAAAAAATATCTCACCTATTTTAGTGTAAATAACACTATCGCCTCTAGTTATTGAATCAGAAAATCCTCTTAGTAAAGGTTGACATGGTATTTTATTTTTTAAATAACCACTTGGCAATATACCTTCAAAAGTAGATGTTATTAAAATAACTTGACTAACATCGTTTGGTATGTTTTTTGGATTTATACCGATAGTTTTTAAATCTCTTTTACTAGTAACTGCCTGTTCTACATGACCATGATGAAAAGTAAATTCACTTAAAATAGTAGAATCTAAATTACCTACGCCTGTTATATTTACATTTTTTGGATCTATTCTTATATGATGAGCCATTATGTCTTTCCATACTTACTTCTTACATCAGACATATCAACAATCTCATCTTTCTTTTTTTGTAAATCAGTTGTTACATCTTCAAGAGTAGCCATCAGTTGTTCTTTTTCTTCTTCAGAAAGTAAAGCAGTACCACTATCATCAATTATTTGCTTGGACATAATGCGTTGATATATGGTAGCTAGTTTAACAAGGTTATCATCATTACGAATACCCACATCCATTAACTCCTTGATTATAGGACCTACAACAGCTATGTCCTCTATACCTTGGATATAGCCATGAACTTCCTGAATCAATAAGTCAATCTGAGTTTTCTTTAACTTAGTGTTCTCGTATATCTCCTCAGATAAATCTGAAAAGTTTTTATCACCGAATATTTTATAATCGTTTTCCATACATATAAATATAGCACGGGTTTAGAATTACACTAAAGAACCTGTATATCTTAGGTTGTCTATATGACCACGGCTAAGAACTTCTTCTTGGATTCTAGGATAAATCTTACGGAATGTATTAGTGACTTGGGTAATCTTAGATGTCTTAACATCTGTCATTTCTCTAATCATAATGTATATTGCTTTCTTATTAAAGTTATCGATATTATCTTTATTTTTACATAGATATAATATAGATTCAGCAATATCTCTATCGGCTGGTTTTGGAAAAAGTCTTTCTATATTTTCTTCAAAATATTCCATAGTCTTTTTGAATATATCTGAAGATGGACTTTTTTCTATCACTTCATCATCAACACCTTGAGTGTAAAGGGTATCAACATCATCGTGAATTTTTACTTTCTTATAGTTAGCATTATTATTTAGGATAAGATAATTTTTTGCTACTACAGAAAAATAACTAAAGGCTTTACTACCTTTGGTTTCATCAAACTTGTGCATATTAATAACAAGATTAGATACAACCTCTTCTTGTAAATCCCTAAACCCATAACTGAAATAACTAAACTTAAATGTATTAATTATATTTTCAGCAAGTTTAAGAAATGCTTTATGAATTTCTTCAGTATAAATTTTATTTCTTTCTGATGGTCTTTCACAATGATTATATCTTACGATAGCATCATGTACTGGCGTACCAAAAT
>Ga0206126_10002103_pt1 | contig 22590 bp, 17 predicted proteins | sample Helgoland_Spring_5_FD_148621 | JGI IMG/M metagenome (GOLD analysis project Ga0206126, IMG submission 148621) | Pelagic subsurface seawater microbial communities from Kabeltonne, Helgoland, North Sea - Helgoland_Spring_Bloom_20160412_1 | ecosystem: Environmental > Aquatic > Marine > Epipelagic ...
GCCTCAACAATACTCTGGCGAGTAGGTATTACTGGCTCCCACCTATGCTGCATTCTGTAGTCACGTTGGCAATCTAAATCTGTAGTAAAGGTGCACGGGGTCTTTTCGCCTACGCACATATACACCGCATCTTCACGGCAAATTCAATTTCACTGAGTCCCTACTCGAGACAACCGAGGAATCGTTACCCTATTCATGCAGGACGGAAATTACCCGCCTAGGAATTTCGCTACCTTAGGATCGTTATAGTTACAACCGATGTTTACTGGTACTTCAAGTGATAACCGAAGGGTCACCACTCATAATAGCCGAGCACTGATCAAGGGTCAGTCTGTATACATGGGATATTCTCCTTTGCACAGACCTGTGGGTTGGGTAGGTCCGGCATTTCTTCCTTTCCCCCCGAAGAACGGAGCGTGCGACTTTCACCGCACTCCGCTCCAAGTGTAGAATAATTCCGTCGTGGCCTTCGCTATTCTGGCTGAATAGTATATGCCTGTTTTATGGGCAATGGTAAAAGCTCGCGCTTTTGATCCATGGAATTTTTAGGTTAATAATATGTAAGTAACGGGAGGTATCGAACCTTTCCGTTTCTTTTGCAGCATTGGCGTGGTGTTTTATGTGACAAAATTTATGTACAGGTATCACATTATTGTATGAATACTTTCCGCTTATTGCTCAGAGTTTGATTCGGTGCGTTTCTGTTAGCCCTGCGTCTTGCCCAAGTGGGTGTTTACAGAGCCCGCAACGGCTTCGGTATTTCAATACTGCATGTTTATTTACCGGAATACTTTGTATTTCAGTTTATGAACGCTTCAGTATTCCAATTTATCCACTTCAAAGTATCCTGCTTCTGTTGTCCGTTTTTATCATCATTCCCGACCTGAATCGGTGTATACTCCGGCCATATTATTATTACGATATTCCGCAACTAGTTGGGGGCTTCCGTTACGTCCTACGGACGGCCTTTGTTATTTGTTCTAGTTGTTCTACAAATTTAAGAGAAGTGGGCTTACCTTCAGTTTCCTTAATGTCGAGTGTTGAAACTCTCAAAGTGTATAACCCCCATTACAGGGTAGGGCAATCGTTGCGCCCTAGCTTTCGCGTTCATTCGCTTTTTCTCTTATTCCTCTGCCCTCCAGCATAGGCTCAGGCTTACGCCTTTGCTACCTAATAAATTAGGAGCTGGGAGGGTTTACCAAGTTCCGATACCGGGACTATTATATATTTCCTTAGGTGCCTGCAGCTATACCGTCTCACTTGTCAGAGACAACGCCAACCCTTCAAAATCGCGTGGTTGGCCTGTGTGAGAGTATCCCCTTGCTGATGTCAAGCACTTGGGGGGCTGTTGTTACGATACGTATACAGATTCATTTTCATTCACCATAGAAATCATTACACTCGCCGCTTCTATGATTTTCTTGACCTATCATAGTTGTGACTTTTTGCCAGCTTTTTGGTGTTTGTTGCCTTGCACCACTCCCTATTTGTGGGAGGCTTCGCCCCGGGATTTAATCCGGGGAGCGCTTAAAGCCGGGTCTTTTCTTACCCAACTTTGCCCGTTGTGTTAGTCCGTTGTCTACGACTATCCGTTTCCGGGGTGTAGATAGCTGGGTGGTTACACCACCCGGCCGGAAGGCAAACCTTCCAGCTTGGCTACCTTCCCCGTCTCGGCATTCCCGTTATCAGCTTCTTGTCGCACTTTTTGGTAAACAGTCGTTCCAAGCAATTATGTGTCATCGAAGATGTTTTACTTCTTCGACCTTCTTTCTCCCGAAGTTACAGAAGCATTTTGTCGAGTTCCTTAAGTAGGGTTTACTCAATCACCTTAGTAGATTTACTACTTGACCACCATTGTCGGTTTAGGGTACGATTCATATTTCTTTGTTTTTTCTTGAGCCCATCTGAATAAAAAATGACATTCAATTATCAGTATCTATTCAATAACACACTGTCAATCATAAGAAAGACACAGAATCTTTTTCTGTGTTCTCATCCTGTAAAACTATCGCTTTACTAGTTAGAGATCGTCTTAACGTACGCAGATTGTCCGTCCGTACAAACCCTTGGTCTTTCGGTGACGAAGGTTTTCACTTCGTTTTTCGTTACTCATGTCAGCATTCTTACTAATCAAAAGATAAGAATATTTTCCAATATTCCCTAACTTATAGATTACATTTTGCTACCAAAGGTATTTTATGCCATTGATACTAGTCGATTAATTGAACGGGTATTTGTAGGCAAGGCGTCGGGGGGGGTGTGTGTTGATTTGATTGCCTTTGACTTACGAAGATTCCACAAAAGATTAGATCTTATTTAAGCACAACGCTATCATAGGACGTCATTGCTAAAAATTTTATGTGATCGTTAAAAAAACAACAACAATATAGTGCTCTAAATGAAGCGCCCAAATTAGAGTCCCGTACTAATCGGTACGGCCATGGACGGCCCAATTGCCTGTCCCCGAGCCCCTTGAAACGCTACGCGTTCCGAACTGGGCCGTCCATGGACGTACCGGTCGGGAACCAAGGGTTCTCAACTGGATATCTTGATATCCGTTCGGGGGCGAAGCCCCCATACTCTCCTATACGAATGATAAGTACTGAAGCTGAATCCACAAATAATCCACTTCATTACCTAAATTTACGTTTTATGGGGGTAGGGTTCCGAGGATATATTATTAAAAAGATTGTCAATGTTCATAAATTAAGTAAGGAACAAAAGAAACTAGCATCTCGATGGCTTGATAAAAGTGAGCATGATGGTACTTCTTTTATTCGGGTTTTAATACTTAAGTTAGGACAATCAGCATTAACAGCGTATCCAATCCCTGTTGGGGTAACCGTCTATTGCCCGACTGACCAACAACAACAGGCGGATAATCAACCACTTCTTCTAACTTCGACTGATTATAAACTATTAACCTCAGTGGCATCAGAGATTAAATCATACAAAATTCCTGATGTTTATAAAGGAAGTGGAGTTTTCCTTTGTGAGCGATTAGAAACTGAGAAAGGTGAACAGTACTTAAATGAAACAACATTACGAAAGGTTATTAAAAAGAAGTAATATTGATAACTGGAAGGCTACGCCTTCCGGTCGGGGGCTTCGCCCCCAACTGGAATCGTGGCGCCCTTTGGTTAAAATCTAACTGGTGTCCCCCTAGTGGGGCACTGATTTAACTGGAAGGCGCAGCCTTCCGGTCGGGTAATTTTATTACCCAACTGCCCGAAGTATTCCGGTCAGGTAGCGTAGCTACCTAACTGGACCGTCCGTAGGGCGTACCGTTCGGGAGTGAAGCCCCCAACTAGGTATCAAAGGCACCCGGTCGGGAACCTTAAGTACCGTAGGTATTGGACCGGGAATCTTCCCTTGGTCCTCGGCAGCGCCACGCTTGTGGAGGACAATACCTACGGTATTTAAGGTTCCCAACTGGAAGGCGTAGCCTTCCGGTCGGTACGTCCTGCGGACGGCCCAACTGTCCGAAGTATTCTAGTTGGAAATCTTTGATTTCCGACCGGTACGTCCTACGGACGGCCCAGTTGCCTAACTACTGAAAAACACGACTGTATACTCTCGAAATAAGGTCTATCTGCGTAAAATAAGTAAGTATGATTCAACTCCTCTCTAAATTAAAAGTTGCTGATAACTCAGGTGCTCGATTAGTACAATGTATTAAGGTTCTAAAATCGCGGGCAAAAACAGCTAATGTCGGTGATCTTATCACTGTTACAGTCAAAAAAGCACGACCACACAAACAAGTCCAAAAAAAAGATGTTCGAGTTGCCGTTGTAGTACGAACAAAATCAACTTATGTTCGACCTAATGGAATAAAAGTCAGTCTCGGAGAAAATTCATGTGTAATTTTAAGTTCACGAGCTAATAAAACACCTGTGGGTACTCGTATCATAGGACCCATTCCTGTTCGAGAACTACGTAAATCAAAAGTTATAAAATGTATTTTGTTAGCTAAATCAGTTATCTAATACCCCATAACAACGATCGTGGCGCCTCCTCGGCAGTCAATACCTACGGTATTTGAGGTTCCCGACCGGTACGTCCTACGGACGGCCCAGTTAGGTAGCGTAGCTACCTGACCGGAATACTTCGGGCAGCGCCACGATTCTAGTTGGGGGCGAAGCCCCCGACCGGAAGGCGTAGCCTTCCAGTTAAATATTTAATTCACCGTGTAGCAGAAAAGATGATTAAATCACCTCGTAATATAAAATATACAAAGTATCAAAAAAATTATACACATTCGCGAGGAACACCTGCAAAGCGAAATACTTCCGTCGATTTTGGGACCTATGGTCTTCAGTGCAATGAACCAACATTGCTTAGTTTAAAACAACTTGAAACTTGTCGCCGAACCTTGCGTCGTGTTGTTGCTCGTCGAGCTCCCATTTGAATTCGCGCCTTTCCCTACAAAGCCCTTTATAAAAAAGAACAAGGTCAGCGAATAGGGAAAGGGAAAGGAGATCGAACAGACTGGGTTTGTCCTGTTCGTAAGGGTCAAATTATTCTCGAAGTTGGAGGGCAAATTGATATTAGTGTAGTACGTAAAGTTTTTGCGACAATTTCTTATCAATTAGGTGTACCTACAAAATTAGTTAAAAAAAATTCCCTTTAAAAAGTATTCGAAACCGAAAGTTCCTTTGATACCTCGTATGGTATAAATACCTTAGGTATTTTAATATTTGACCGGTACGTCCTACGGACGGGCCCACGCTTAGTTTCCCTTTCGTCGCGGTGCGTGGTGAAGTGGTTCAATTAGCTGGATACCTTCGGTATCCGGCCAGGTAGCTAAGCTATTTAACTGGGCCGTCCGTAGGACGTACCGGTCGGGAACCTTAAATACCGTAGGTATTGACTGGGCCGTCCGTAGGACGGTACCGGTCGGGTAATTTCATTACCTAACTGGATACCTCCGGTATCCGGTCAGGTAGCACAGCTAACTAACTAGGTGCCAATTAAACAGGCACCCGGGGTGTTCATCTTAAAATGTGGAATCTTCTTAAAGTGTGGAGGTTTCGAAGCCCTAGAAAACCTAGTTATTAATTCCTATGCAGGTTTGAATATAGACTTCTTCGATAGCATTATATGTTACTCTTCTACCCCAGTGAAGTGTAACTGATGTAATTTTCTAGAACAGCTTGATTAACTATTAAGCAGCGGCGCAGTACTAGTGAATATTAAAACTACATACCAGGGGTAATATGTAGCGTCAAATTAAAACCATCTTCGATAGCTTAGTTGGTAAAGCGGAACACTGTTAATGTTACGATCGGGGGTTCAAGTCCCTCTCGAAGAGATAGCAATCAATTTTTAATTAAACTAACTAAGTTTACATAAAGGCTTTTGGGAATTTAATAACAAACCCTTCCCTTGGTCCTCGGCAGCGTTACGCTTGCGCAACGCGACAGGAGGGCCAAGGGAAGGATGCCACGTATGGGGCACTAACTTCTAGCTGACCGTCTTTCGGTAGCCATTAATATCTACGGTGGGACTTGAACCCACAAGGCAGTGCCAATTGATTTTAAATCAACCGTGTTTACCGATTTCACCACGTAGATTAATTAATTTTATAGTCTTTAGATAACTGGAATACTAGGCATTCTGGTTGGTTGTAGGATGGACCAAGTGGAGACCAGTGACCTACGAAGCACGACGATTCCTCTTCGAAACAAGACAAAAAGAAATCAAGCGTGGCCTCTTCCCTTGGTCCTCTCTTGTGGAGGACTGGTTAAAATCTTCGATTTCACTGCCTTAGCTGTGTACCAAAGGCACTCGGTCGGGGGCTATATTCCCAACTAGAAAACATTTTTTTGGGGCGATTGGAGAGTATCGAACTCTCGGCATCCACAATCACAATGTAGCGCTCTACCACTGAGCTACAACCGCCATCTTATTCTCTCTCACTTTAACCCTGGGTACCGCTGCGTTTGTTCCCCCAAGATCTTTCCTCTTTATTACATTTTTCAGAATCAAAAACATATTTCTTACAAACAAATTATCATAGTTGGAGCGTAAGGCCCCAACTATGTTTGTCTTAATATTGCATGAGAGAATGCTTCAAACATTACCTGGTCAAATACCTAAGGTATTTAACTTTGTTGTTTAGCTATTTAACTGGGTGGTTTTACCACCCGGTCGGGAACCAAGGGTTCCCAACTGGGTCGTCCGTAGGACGTGCCGGTCGGAGGCGGAGCCTCCAACTTACAAAGAAAGTTTGACCGCAGTAGGACTTGAACCTACAACCATCAGATTAAAAGTCTACAGCTCTACCGATTGAGCTATGCGGTCAGGTAAGTAATGAAGATACTCAACTGGGTGGTAAAACCACCCGGTCGGGAACCAAGGGTTCCCAACTGGGCCGTCCGTAGGACGTACCGATCGGAGGCGGAGCCTCCAACTTGAAAATTTAACTCGTCGCGCTGTGTGGGACACTAATATCCAATTAGTTTGCTCATGCACGATTTGCTTCGGCCAATTTATGTAGTTGTTCGCGTTGATTTATTGTTTTTCCTTGGTTTGTTAGGCAACCAAAAAGTTCACTAGCCAAACTCTCTGCCATTGATTTTCCTGTTGTAGTACGTGAATTTAAAATTAATCAACGAATTGCTATTGATTCTTGCTGAGCTGCTGTTAACATTTCTGGAATGATTACCTTTTTCCCCCCACGTCGAAGAGAGCTAGTAGTAATTCAGGGCTGAGCTTTACGTAAGGCAATAATAAAGATCTCGTCTTTTGTTAACGTTGCTAAAGAATATAAATTCTCGGACTTTCCGCGACTGTCTGTTGACAAATTATATTGTTGAATACGATCTTTAAGTAATTCTAAGCTTTCATCAAAGATTTTAGTTGCAATAGATTTTTTTCCATCTACTATTAATCGTTGAATAAATCGTTCGCGTAAAGTAACTTGAATACCCTTGTTTTTTGATACCATAGTGGAACTACCAAATGAAAGAGTCCGCGTTATTTGATTAGGGTCATCTTTAAAGGACAATTCGTCAATAAGAACGTTAGGAGCGCTGGTGCTTAAATCTTTCGAAGTCCCATAAGCAAAACCCATTGATGCCTCGGGTGAAACACTAAACGATTGATAGCAGGATACCGAAGGTATCCGGCCAGATACCTTCGATGTACAGCCTCAAACACTACGCTTTTTAAAGGCTCCAAAAGGGGTACCCAAACATAAACATGGGTAACTGAGAGGAGCATCTAGAGACGAAGATTGAGGACGAGAATCCCAAGGTTGGGAAAATATTCAAGGTGTCTGATTAAGGTATTGAAAAAACATACTTTTAAGCTCCGTTTTTGTATACAGTAATGAGCTAAACAACAAAGTTAAATACCTTTGGTATTTGACCGGAATACGAAGTATTCCAGTTGTTTGGCCAAAACACGAAGTGTTTTAGCTGGATACCTTTGGTATCCGGCCAGGTAGCGAAGCTACCTAGCTGGAAGGCTTCACCTTCCGGCCGGGTGCTTGGCATTCGGGGCTTCCGTTACGTCCTACGGACGACCTTTGTTATTTAGCACCCTTGTCCTCGGCAGTTAGATTTTAACCAAAGGGCGCCACGCTTGTGGAGGACAAATAGCTAAAAGGCTTCCTTTGGTGCCCCTTTATGGGGCACTGCCTTCCGGCCGGGTGGTGGGCAGCGTCACGAACCACCCAGCTGGATACCTTCGGTATCCGGCCAGGTAGCGAAGCTACCTAGCTACGCTATTTAAGATTTCTCTAATTTCACTGCCGAAGGAGGCAATAGCTAAAAAACAAATGAACCAAACGATAGTAACAAAAGGGAAACTTTTAGGTATTGGTCTTAAAAAAAATACAAAAATACGAAAAGGTAATTCTGCTCTTGGTTATTTTGATCTTAATGGTAAAACTATTATTCCATATAATCTTAAGCATTATCTACGTATTACAACAAGCGTATCGCCCAGCCGTGGAGGCTACCCTTATGGTATTAAGGCTACGCCTTCCCTTGGTGCCTCATATGGGGCACTGGAATCCAAAGAGGTATCGAAGAATACTTCAAACGCAAAGCGTTCGGAACCAAAGGTTTCACTGAATGTTTGTAATAATCTACGCTTTAAATTAGAAGAGCGATTACAATTTTTACGCACTGAGTGCACCAAAGGAAGCGAAGCTTTCGAAGGCGGGCAGCTGGGTGGTTACACCACCCGGCCGGAAGGCAGTGCCCCATACGGGGCACCAAAGGAAGCCTTCCAGCTGCCACGAGACTTGAATGACCGGTCACCTGAACTTCCTTGAATACTTACATCGGGTAATCATGTAAGCTGTTGGCAGTCGGGTGTCAAAAATAGCCAGCTGGGTGGTTACACCACCCGGCCGGAAGGCAAAGCCCTCCACCTAACCAAAGATTATTCTATTTTACCACATGAGATTAAAAAAGAACGATTTCAAGAAAATACTTGAAATTGATTATCATGAAGTATGAAAAATAATAATCCAATTACAGGACGTATTGCACGCTCCTTACAACGTGCAGGTATGTGCGTTCTAATTGGGGGTTTTACTGCTTTTTTACCTTATAAGGAATATTCAATTCGGAACAAGATAATTTGTGCGAAAGAGGCGGAGTTACAATCTTTTCAGATCCTAAACTTGAAACGATCAAATCTTAATTGTGTTCTTTCAAAAGATCGTATAACTTATAAATATGATCGCCCTTGATTGTAGTGCCCCCGCCACCGACCCTCCCGTCGCGCCCTTCGGGAGTGGAGTTAAATCAGTACCCCATACGGGGCACCAAAGGAAGATTTTAACCAAAGGAGGCAGCGTCACGATCGAAGATATCCAGTTAAATAGCTGGAAGGCTATGCCTTCCAGTTGGGAACCTTTGGTTCCCGACCGGGTGCCTTTGGCACCCAATTGGGGGCTTTGGAAAGGTGGCTGAGTGGTTTAAGGCGGTACTTTGCTAAGGTATTGGGTAGTTATCCTATCTCACGGGTTCGAATCCCGTTCTTTCCTATGTTTATTCTTCGGCAACCAAGGCAGCGCCGTGTTTGATGCCCCCTCTTATAAGGACCTTAAGTACCTAGGGTCCTGGCGCCCTTTGGTTAAAATCTTTGATTTAACTGCCTTGGCTAAGTGGGACACCGAGACTCGGTCGAAGTCCCCCGCACACGTGGAGCTTCCCGACCACCCGACCGGGTGACTTTAGCACCCAGTTAGGTAGCGTAGCTATTTGACCGGAAGGCATAGCCTTCCAGTTGGGTAATGAAATTACCCGACCGGAATACACAGTATTCCAGTTAAGTTGCTCAAGGGCCTTGCCTACAATACAAGCGACACGGTTTAAGCAATAAGCCCCCAGCATAAAATAAAAACATGCCCGTTTTAGAATCAGTCGGATTTATTCCCCAGGTGGCTCCTCTTGTCATCTTACTTCTTCTTTCTTTTGTATTAAACGTGAAGCTTTTCCTACCAACTGTAGGACAGATTTTTGCGGTACGAAAACAATCTTCTTATGCTATTTCTAATTTACTAAGCCAACCAGAGGCTCCAGTAGCCCCAACACGTTCGCTTTCAACTTCTATTTTTAGTTCTCCAGGTTCTTTAGGTTCATCCGATTTTAGTCCAAGCTTACACTCGGTACTTCAGTCACAGTTTTCGACTAAAGTAAACACGGACCTTTTAAAAGATTTAGAGGCTTCAGAGGAATCTAAAAAGCTACAAACGTTAATTAGCTTTAAGGTTAAATAGCTGGATACCTTCGGTATCCGGCCAGGTAGCGTAGCTACCTAGCTAAACAACTGGAATACTTCGTATTCCGGTCAAATACCTTAGGTATTTAACTTTGTTGTTTGGCCAAAACACTTCGTGTTTTAACTATGCTATTTGACCGGAGTTAACATTACTATATAATGTTAACCAAAGGAGGCTACACCTTGCAGATAAATTATGGCGCTTGTGAGCAAATTCCTTACAATATATTCACAGTTTATAAAGTAATTATAATTTTTTGAAGTAAAAGTATAGACGTTTTATAGATTACCATGTAACGTCAGGAGTCCTTTAAAAAAGGATTAAGTGTTGCGTCCTGCGGCAGTTGGGGGCTTTGCCCCCGACCGGAAGGCATAGCCTTCCAGTTGAACCCTTCGTAAGATATACCAATCGGGTATCAGTACCCCTTTGGTTTAAGGGGCACGAGCTCTCTCGTCGCGCTGCCGAGGACCGAGGGAAGGAAGATATCTTGTTATTTGACCGGGTGCCAAAGGCACCCAGTTGGGGGCTTTGCCCCCCACCGCAATACTTCGGGCAGCACCACGATTCCAGTTGTTCGGGAACCAAAGGTTCCCACCTGGCCGGATACCGAAGGTATCCAGCTGGGTGGTTCGTGACGCTGCCCACCACCCGGCCGGAAGGCAGTGCCCCATAAAGGGGCACCAAAGGAAGCCTTCCAGCTAAACAACAAAGTTGTTTGGCCAAAACACGAAGTGTTTTAGCTATTTAACTTCCATATGGACTTTGAATTGCTTGGCATACTAAAGAGTAAAAGAAAGCATATGAACGAACTGAGTCATCGTTTCCTGGAATGATATAGTCAATAAATCGATCATTTACCCGAGGATTACAATCAGAATCAACTACTGCAATAATAGGGATACCTACCTTATGAGCCTCACGTAAAGGTTGCTCAAGGCCCGATAAACCAATGGCAAAGATAAGGCTGGGTAACGCTAATCGGTTACCTGTAAGTTGGGATGTGCGGTGTTGGAAACTGCTCGTTTCGTTTGATATTTTGTATGATGTATTAAGCTGGGATTCTGAATGCTCGCCTCCTTTGGTGCACTCTAGACCATTAGATTCCACTATCATTAATCGAGCTGCAGCTGACTCATTTCAATTTGTAAAAGATCCACTAACTCAAGTTTGGCTATCTCCACTAAAAAAAGAAGCGCCTGAGCCGATAGCTGCGTTCTTTAAAATTTCTTCATATGGGTTAGCAGAACGAAGACTAGCACTGATTTTTTCAGGGGAGCTTCCCATTAATAAAATACTGTCAGATCCACACTTAGAGGAAGTGTCAGAAATTACGCGCAAAGCCCGCTTTATACAACTTAACTGTAATGAGACATCAAAAATATGATAATTTGTAGCAAGTCCTGTTACATTTTCAGTAGTTAGTGCTGGGAAGCTACCACAGCGCTCTCCTAAGATATAGGGAGCTATATTTGGATTTCATTTTTTAGACTCGTGTCCCAAATGAGTCTGAGAATTTAAGCATTGTAAGACAGAAAATGCAATGGATCGACATTCTTTTTTAAAAATTTTCTTTCCAAAATCGGGTGCCGAAGGCACCCAGTTGGGCCGTCCATGGACGTACCGACCGGATATCAAATATACCCCGTTATTTTTAGTTTTATATTGCATCATAAAGTTAGTACGATATTTTACGCAATGCAGCGAAAACATGGTATAACTGGATATCTTGATATCCGGTCGGGGGCGAAGCCCCCAACTGGAAACCTTCGGTTAAAATATCTTAGGTATTTAGGCTAGGCCTTCCGGTCGGGTAATTTTATTACCCAACTGGGTGGTTTTACCACCCGGTCGGGAACCTTAAATACCGCAGGTATTGACTGGGCCGTCCGTAGGACGTGCCCGTCGGGGGCACTGCTAAACAACAAAGTTGTCTGAGCCCCCAACTTTGTTAATTAGCTGCCGCGAACCTCCCAGTCGGTACGTCCATGGACGGCCCAACTGGGTAGCATAGCTTACCCGAAACTCCTTTAGGATATAAAATGTAAGTTAGATTTATTATTCACAGCCGTAGGCTGTTAATCCACACACTATGAAAACGAATCAAAGCAAAAAGGGGAATCGAACCCCTAACTTATAAGTATGAATCATACGCTTTGCCAATTAAGCTATTTTGCCTTAATCTTTAATAATGTAGCTAGGTAGCTTCGCTACCTGGCCGGATACCGAAGGTATCCAGCTATCCCTTTTATATCTCTGCCCGGGGAGCGTAGCTTCCCACAAGCGTATACCAGCCTCCCACACAGAGCGTTGAGCCCTTAAATCAAAGGTTCCTTTGGTGCCCCATATGGGGCACCTGATCTTCAACTAGTCAGGTAGCTATGCTCTTTAACGTTCCCTTGGTGCTCGGCAGTTAAATCAAAGATTTTAACCAAAGGGCGCCACGCTTGTAGAGGATTGGTTAAGACAGTTGAGAGCGAAGCCCCCGACCGGTACGTCCCACGAACGGTCCAGTTAAATAGCTGGATACCTTCGGTATCCGGCCAGGTAGCGAAGCTACCTAGCTACGCTATTTGACCGGAAGGCTATGCCTTCCAGTTGGGAACCTTTGATTCCCGACCGCGTGGTAAAATCACCCAGTTGAATGACTACCCTAACCAATCCTCCACGAGGGAGCACCAAGTGTGTCGCCGACGAAGGGCGCCATGTTACATCCATAAGACGCGCCGATCGGATGCCAAAAGCATTCAGTTCAACCAATGAAGTAAAATGAACCAAATATGTCCTGAGATGGATTTGAACCATCGACCTATTGATTTTCAATCAATCGCATCTACCGCTGAGCTATCAGGACATGCTTAAAGATAAGTTCCCCCTGTCAATTGGGGGCTTCCGTTACGCCCTGCGGACGGCCTGGAATATTTCGGGCAGTACGTCCTACGGACGGCCCACTCCTCCACAAGGGAGGACCAAGAGAAGGGCGCCACGATTCCGATCGGATATCTTCGATATCCCACTCGTTAGCGTAATGATAATAATTTATCGTTGCGCTGCGCTTGTCTTCCAATTTTACTATTTGACTACCCTAATTAAATGGATGATTCTAAAAATCCTTTTCATTCGTTTTTTTGGATAGACGATTGAGGTAAGCGCAGATACTCTAATTTTAAGTCTTGATTTGTTCGGATCGCATAGGTATATTTATAATGAGTTTCGAAGTATTTTGATAATTTTTGTAATGAAGAGGCTGACTGTTTAGTAAGAAAACTCTTTTTCGCAGCTTCCTTTGGTGCCCCCTCCACAATTTCTTGTAAACCGACTGGCATATTTTTTTCAAAGGCTTCGCCTTCGGAACCCAACGCTTCAGTTAAAGGTAACACTGTTAGTAATTGATTCATATCATTTAATAGACTGACTGACCCGTAATCGCTACCTAAGGCAAAAACCGAAGATGCTTTATTTTCTTGATTAGAAGGTGAAATTTTCCGATCAGACACTACGCGTTCGGAAGCGAAGCTTCCTTTGGTGCCCCGTATGGGGCACTCAGGGGAATTGTTAGAGTCACTCGTAATAGCAATATAACCAAACCATGGAAATTTATGTAAGTTATCGCAATTGGGAGTTTTACCACCCGAACGGGTAATTTTATTACCCACAGATACTCCTTGAGTATAGGCAAGTTGTTGGCCGTAAGATGTGGATATGTCCTTATTTCGTCAATACAATAAGTCACCCGCTTTTAAGAATAAATTACTCGATGCCACCTTGGCAATTTCGCTGACTTTGTGGAGGTTAGCGAAACTACCTAAACGATCTTTACAATTAATAATACCAATGTGTTTGTGTTTTAAAATTTGACGTGCATGTGAAATACTCGACACTCACTTTAAACGAAATAATTGAACATCAATACGTTTTTCTATTTGAAGTAAAGTATCATAGGATGAAGAATCTCCTTCTTTTCGGTGGATACCTTCGGTATCCGGTAATGCTGATAACCCATAAAATTTCTTAATTCGTTGTTCAAGACGTAAACGATTAGTATAAGTCTTATTAATTTCAGAGGAAAATAAGTGTTCTTCAAATCCTACATTAAAATTACTGCCTTCTTTAATGTTTAATTCAAGGTCTTCTAGTAGTTCAAAAATGTTTTCCCGAACTAGAGAATCATAAGGGCGCTTTTGATCTAGAAACGATCAATCTTCAAATCCCTCGGAAGAATCACTGCTAACGTAATCGCGTGAAACTTTGAAGGCTGAGTGCCCCATACGGAGCTTCGAAATAGTAGCTTCATCTACACTATCATTGTTTTGTTGTCCTTCGTGGAAGCTTAAATCGGCTTTATTCAAACTAACCCCACTAACAAAGCTATCAGCCCAAGTATAATAATTCGGAGTAATTCGAACAGATAACCCTTCCGACGCTAGGGGCTTCGTCTCAGATATTCATAATGAAGTTGCTGTTAATAAATGAGAAGGAAGTCGATCGTTACGAGCCTTTCGTTCGGATACCGAAGATATCCAGTTGGGAACCTTTGGTTCCCGATCGGAAGGCGTAGCCTTCCAATTACTTTGAATTATTGATTCCAGATTTAGGGAACCCTTGGTTCCAGTTGGGGGCTTCGCCCCCGACCGGATATCAAGATATCCAGTTGTCGCAAGGTAGGTCTTGCGAGTCGAAAGGCTTGTTGAACAGGAAGCTAAATAAGAAGTAAGACCATATTGCTGATAACACTCAATTTTTTTATTAAGGGTATTAGCCATTCAAGCCATAGAAAATAAACCTACCGGAATGTTGGGGGCTTCGCCCCCGATCTCCCCAAAGGATGATTTTTGACAATAGGGTGTTTGTTTCATAGTGCTTTTCAGCAATGGTGTCATTGTCATTCACCGGCGCCCTTCCCTTGGTCCTCCCTTGTGGAGGACTCGGCAGTTGGGGGCTTTGCCCCCGACTGCGCTCAATGCGTAAAAATACTTCACTATGATTCGATTAGGCGATATCTCATTATACCAAGCAAGCACCAAACCAATAGTGCAATCACTACAAGATATTCACGGAATTAACAACTCATTAGCAACTAAATTTGTTAATTATGTGGGTCTTAAATCTTCCACGCGTTTAGGATCCCTTTCAAACGCAAAACGTTTATGAATCTTACAACTCTTTCGAAACTATGTTGCAGAGCATAATTTACTTATTGATACGGAAAGCCGTCAAAAAAATATTGGTGAACTTCAAAGCTTACGTGAAATAAACAATCAACGAGGTTTACGAAACGCTCAAGGTTTAACTGTCCGTGGTCAAAATAGTAAATCTAACGCTCGAACGCAGCGGCGTCTCCGGGGACGTTAACGCAGCGTGACGATACAAACAATGGATTGTTCAAGGTATTCACCCGGAATGCCTGGCATTTCAGTTGGCCTTCCCTTGGTCCTCCCTTGTGAAGGACTCACCCCCAACCGGGTATCTTCCTTCGACAGCGCCACGGAAGGACTGGTGCCCCTCAAACAACTGGAATACTTCGGGCAGTTAAATCAAAGATTTTAACCAAAGGGCGCCACGATTCTGGTCAAATACCTTCGGTATTTAACTTTGTTGTTTAGCTGGAAGGCTTTGCCTTCCGGCCAAGTAGCGAAGCTACTTAGCTACCTGAGAAAATGATATCCAGTTGGGAACCTTCCCTCGGACCTCCCTTGTGGAGGACTGGTTCCCGACCGGGTGGTAAAACCACCCAGTTATTTTGATATTTAAGCTATGTTTTCCATCCTAAAGATAAAATGTTGAATAAATGGATATCAGTGCCCCCACGCGGCGCGATGAGTAGGGCACTCCGGTCAGGCAGCTCGTTACCTAATTAAATCCAAGAATATAGGAATGGCCCAATTGAAGTGTGAAATATTTCAATCAGATATTTATGAGGCTCAACCGAAAATTAGTAATTCATTAGAAAGACCCGTGCCCTTAAATCCTATAAGCAATTAATTTAAATTATAATAAAGCACATCTATATACTCGAGTTTAGTTAGGTAATATAAATGGGCCCTTGTTGGACTAACATATACTACTACCGTGAGGCCTTCTGGTTAGGGTAACTGGACCGCCCGTAGGACGTAACGGTCAAATAATTTCATTACCCAACTGGGTGCCTTCGGTGCCTGATCCAGAGTGAAACCCCAACTAGCTATGCTACCCCGTCGGAAGCCTTTGGTCAAAATACCTAAGATATTTATACTTCATATTTCTATCAAAGGCAGCGCCACGACGATGGGCATTTAACCGCGATAATGGAGGTTTTCAGTTGGTAGCTTGGGGGCCGACCATATACCAAAGACAGCCAGTTATCGTAAAAAAGGGCAGGACGAGATTCGAACTCGTGATAGTATTCGCTATAATTGTTTTCAAAACAACCGCCTTAAACCGCTCAGCCACCAGCCCTCAAAATACTTTCTTGACCCCCCCTCTTCGGCAGTCAATACCATAGGTATTTAAATTTCGTTAGCGCCACGCTTGATTCCCCTTTCTTCCTTTGGTCCTCCCTCGTGGAGGACTGTTTATCCTTTATGGGAACTCGTCGCAATGCGCGGGGGGTTGTGGAGCAGTAATTTATAACTAGACAAAACGGGTATCATCCAAGGGATGTCCCGATCAAAAGGCACGCAGTTGGATAATTGGGCATCCGTAAAATATACTCACCGACTGTCAGCGCACCATAAGGGTCACCAAGCGTGCCGCTGTCGAAGGCACCCAGCTTGTTTGCGTAAGATAGGTTCTATCATTTAAAAAGGCGTTATCTTTGATGCTCTAAATGGAGCACCCGTATTTTTTTTATTTTGTTCCAACTACACCTTCCGGTACAGTTACCTTGTTTCAGCTTTACCACAATCGCGAATTCATATCTTGGAGCTTCAATGTACAGCACCACTTGGATACTGTGAACTGAATAGAATTTTAACCTTTAATTGAATCCACTCTTGAGGCGTGGTTAGAGGTAGGTTGGCCTCGCAGCTTTCCCCCTCCTCAGAACCGTGCGTAGGCCTTTCAGCCTACACGGCTCGCTAAGCGTCACCCTACCCTGTCCTAGAGTCATAGGTGGTCGCGCTTATTAGGCGCGCTCTGCGTAGTAGTAAAATATATTAGTGCAGTGTTCGCCTGATATTATTATCTTGTTTTACCTCCACTAATTACTACTATCGCCAATTACATCATCATCGTCGGTGGCATGCGGGGTGGCATTCAATGTGCACTGTTACTAAGTTGTTCGGATGGTCGTCTTTGCTCTTAATCCAGAGTGTTTTATGGTAGAGTTCAACCATTGGATTCGTTTCCGTTATTGTAATGGTAGGCACTTTGTCCGCGTACATCGCATATCAAGTTTTGTCGATTATGTAGGTCACCGCCGTGATGTTTTCGCGGTTACCCGTTTAACGGCAATACTAACAGCAGCGTCGTGCTTTGTTAGTTCACTTATTAACTGGAATACTTGGTATTCCGGTCGGGGGCAAAGCCCCCCAATTGTTTTGTATGCCGTAGGTTTCCGCTCATGTATGCAGCAGCAATTTCACATTGTATATCTAGTAATTCCTTTTCATACCGTTTTCAAAGTAATTTGTATCAACTCTTAGCCATTTTAAGCTCTAAGCCCATTCTGGGTAGTATTTCCCGATATTGGGGCTGGCTCTCGAATCTGGTTATTGAACCTTTACGGAATTTTTTGCCGATTTAATGGCTACTAGGCGCCCAAGGTTAGATATGGCCTTGTTCGACTTATATATTCGTTATTAAATACTGTATTATATATTGTATTTGCTGCTGTTCGCTCATGGGCCAATTCGGCACGCTTTACGCGTCGCGGGACGGATTTACAATTAAAAAAATTGGTTTGCCTTATCCCCGCTATGCCTCGCATTACACGAAGCCATTCGCTTGGTGGCCCTCCTAGGTTATGCAGACATTGGTAGGCCATTCTGTCCGTCACTTGGTAAGTGAAGTATTTGAAACACCCATCTGCAGATTAAGATATATACCCTCTGTAGGGGCTTCCATTGGTGCAAACAACTGGGTGGTTTTACCACCCGGTCGGGAACCAAGGGTTCCCAACTGGGCCGTCCGTAGGACGTACCGGTCAAATACCTTTGGTATTTAACTTTGTTGTTTAGCACTGCCGCCGACCGTTTGGGTTTGTTAAGTCACCAAAATGGTGAGGACACCTAACACATATATCATTCTCAAAAGGCTATTTATCACCTTTTGTTTTCTATAATCGCAGTTTCTACATAACTGACCGGGTTAACAGTATTGCACAGTTCAGATAATGGCTTTAGGTTCCTAGTCTACACCGGTGGGTTTTTAATGGTCTCGATGGATAGCCCAGCTATCCGGTTCCATACCCACTTTACCAGTTGGATGATATGTTTAGCCTAAACTTGGGAGTAGGAAACCCCCATAATCCTGGTATCACTTCTTACGGTGCGTCTTACTAGATTCATTGTGCATTAACCATAGCCTAACCTACTAACAAGGTTATTTATCTATTCCAAGGTTCCGGCCCAAATGTTTAGGCATTTTTCCGGATTTCACTGCCATAATTCTACTATGGTCAGCCATTTACCCCGTTCCGACCGCACTTATTCTCAGGAAGAACAAGCCACGCCGTGGGTTCCTTGGCACGCGGAGACACGCGCGGAGACATACGCATAATGCATATGCCACAATTACAATACTATCATAGCCCGTCTCACCTGGGCAAGAAGTACACTTTACATTTTCCTATTCACCGTGGCGCACTCCTCCACGATTACTTCCAAATCCGGATTCACGAAGACGAGTTGCAGTCTTCGATCCTAATTGACGAGATTGTTTAAGGATTCGCCCTGAGTTTCCTCTTTGCTTCCCTTTGTCAATCCGATTGTAGCACGCTTACAGCCCTAAGCATAACGTTCATGGTGATCTGTAGTCATCCATTCCTTCCTCCGCTTTTTCCACGGCAGTTTCTTTAGAGAGGTGTTTGGTTAGCTAAAGCTCTCCGATTAAAGACTAACTTGTCTAAGTCATCTTTTCCAACTAAAGACATGGGTTGCGCTCGTTAAAGGACTTAACCTAACATTTCACAACATCGAGCTGAATACGATCATGCAAAACGTGTTTTCATATATAGATACTAAAGTATCACAGTGGGATTTTTGTTCCTCATATCAATGAAAATACAAGCCTAGGTAAGGTTTGTCGCGTAATATCAAATTAAGTTGCATGCTCCTCTGGTCGTTTGTAAAGCCGCCTATTCTATTTAGTTTTCACCCTTGCGGGTGTACTCACTAGGTGGGACGCTTACGCGTTAGCTGAGTGAGAGCATTTCGCTCTCACGAGCGTCCATCGTTTACGTCTGAGACTACCCGGGTATCTAATCCGGTTTGCTACCTCAGATTCCAGGTCTAGTGGCAGGTAATTATTAGTTGGCTGCTTTTCGCTTTCGGTGTTCCCATTGAGATGAAACGAATTACACCTCTACCCCAATAGTTCCGCTTTCAACTCTGTAATTCCTCTATTAAGTTAGTTTTTCAAATCCTCCCTTAAGTTAAGCTTTCGGTCGACTTGAAACTTGTACTTATCACCTTATCCTGCTTTACACCCAATCATCATGAATAACCCTCGCTCCTCCCGTATTACCGCAGCTGCTGGCACGAGATTGGCTGGAGCTTCTTTTCCGAGTACCGTCTTAATTCTTCCTCGGTGAAAGAGGTTTACAGTCAAATGACCTTCTTCCCTCACGCAATCTTGCTGGATCAAGCTTTCGCTCATTGTCCAATATTCCCTACTGCTGGCTTAAATAAGCCCGGACCTTGTTTCAGTTCCGGCGTGGCCATTCTCCCTCTCAGGATGACTAAGGATCTTCGGTTTGGTAAGCTATTATCCCACCAACATACCTAATCCTCAACACGCGCCTCCATAACCCTTTTATAGTATTATCGGAATAACCGTCAATCATGGACAGCTTCGCATTGTTTACTCACTCGTACGCCATATTCTATTGATAGACAGATATCGAAGATATCTGCTCAAAAAATAAAAGACTCGCATGTATAAAGCAGATTGCTAGGGTTCATTCAGAGCCAAGATCAAACTCTAATTTTAGTATCAAGAGCAGCTGGTTAATAGCTACAAATTGAGAAATAAATTAATTAGCTAAAACACTTCGTGTTTTGGCCAAACAACGGGAATACTTCGTATTCCGGTCAAATAGCTACGCTATTTAACTTTGTTGTTTAGCTGGGTGGTGTAACCGCCCGGCCGGATACCATAGATATCCCGGCTATGCTACTCGATTTATCCTCCCTGATTTTATTTTACTATCCAAAGAATAGTGATAAGTAACAACATTACGGGAACCAAGGGTTCCCAACAGTCTGAATATGTTAAATATCCTAGTTGAGGTGAATAGCTCCCCGACCATTTTTTTCTTTAAAGGAATCGAAATTCCCTATTGACAGCATAACTGGAAGACTCGTCACGCTGCGTGCCTTCCTGATAGATATCAGTGCCCTATACGGGGTACCGGTCCTCCACAAGCGTGGCGCTGCCGAGGACAGATATCTAGCTGCTTTATTTAGATAACGCCTGTTTTTATGCTTCCCCCGCTACGTTTTATAGTTAGAGACAGTTGTGTGGTTCGTGACGCTGCCCACCACCCAAAGGCTACGCCTTCCAGTTGCCCCGCCCGCAGAACGCACTGATTGGATACCAATGCTCCCACGCAGTCGAACAGCTATACTATCCGGTCCTCCCGTCGTGGCCTTCGGCAGTTAAATCAAAGATTTTAACCAAAGGGCGCCGCGCTTGTGGAGGACTGGTGAGGCCCATAGGGCACTTAAGGATATTATTAAAGACCGTTGTAGAGAAGAGCTGTTACTGGTACATGAATAATATCAAGTAACACTTTAGGATACATACCGAATCAAAGAGTTAAAAGAATTAATGGAATGAAAACATATGTTTCACGTCGATTTAAATCCATACTCATCTCAAGAGGATAAATTTTTTGGTTACCAAATAAAATTCGATTCATTAGTCATAATGAATAAGCACATCCTAAAATTACTCCCGTAGTTGAGAATACAGCTACTGTAGTATTTGCTGAATATGCTCCTAAAAGAACCATAAATTCACCAATAAAAGGTGCCGTTCCTGGAAGAGAGATATTAGCCATCATAAAGAAAAACATAATTGATCCGTATACAGGCATAGTATAAACCACACCACCGTAATAGCCAATTTCCCGTGTATGATGTCGATCGTAAATAAATCCAATAAGTAAGAATAATGAGGCAGCAACAATACCATGGCTAACCATAATCATAATAGCACCTTCAACACCTTGTTGGTTAAATGTAAAAAGACCTAAAGTTACAAAACCCATATGGTTTACTGAACTATAGGCAATTACACGTTTTAAATCCGTCTGTTGTAAAGTTGTTAATGATGTATAAACAATCGCGATAACACTTAGTAGAAATACAAGAGGTGTAAAATAAGCGTTTGCTTCTGGAAATCATGGTAGACTAATTCGTAGGAAACCATAACCACCTAATTTTAGTAGAATACCTGCTAAAATAACTGAACCGGCTGTTGGTGCTTCTACGTGTGCTTTTGGAAGTCACAGGTGAACCGGCACCATTGGGATCTTAACAGCAAAAGAAATAAAGAAAGCAAGTCACATTAAAATTTGTCGTCGTTCACTAAATTCCATTGTATTTAGAACTAAAAAATCTGTAGTCCCTGCTTGTGAGTAAATAGCAAGAATTGCGATTAAACCAAAAACTCCTCCTACTACTGTATAAAGAAATAATTGATACGCTGCCATAATTCGCATTTTACTTGACCCTCAAACTCCAACAAGGATAAACATTGGAATTAGAACAGATTCAAAGAAAATATAAAATAAAATAAGATCTAATACACTAAATACACACATTAGAAATCCTTCAAGCAACATGAATAACATAAAGAATTCTTTTTGTTGCACTTGGATACTTTCTCAACTTGCAAGTAAACAGGCTGGTGTTAAGAAAGCTGTTAAAATAATAAATAATAAACTGATTCCATCAACTCCAATTGAAAAATGAATATTTCAACTTGAAGCTCATTCAATCTCTGTAATAAACTGATACTGAACAGGAGCCAAATCATTTGCAAATAGAACTCAGAGCCCTACTGATGATAAAAAAGTTAAAAGGGAAAACCCAAGAGCTACGTCAAGTGCTCGACGTGTTTCCTGAATAAAGAAGAGACTAATTACCGCAAAGAAAGGCAATGCGATACAAGTAAGTAATAAATAAGCACCCATTTTTTTACGCAACGATTGCCGCGCGGTTACCAGTGACCCGATCTTGGCCGTATGACTATATAAATTAGTTTAAATTAATCTTTATGCCTCTCCCTACGTTCCTTAGTAAGTGATCTGTTAGCCATGTTACATTAGTATTCTACCTGTTATTAACTCTCCTTTTAGTAATAACGTGACTTTCCCTCCCTTCGACAGCGCCACGTTTGATCCTCCCTCGTGGAGGACTGGCTACCCTTTCGTCGCGCTGCGTGGGGAACTCCTCTCGTTTCGTGGATAACTCGGTAATACTACTTTTATCTATTATTCTTGGGAATGCGTAGCATTCTACTCTCTATAAGTAATGTGATAAGACGTTAGGTTCTTTTATGCTTGGGATCACTATGGTATCGTTGCACCATTACTTTTTCCCTTGGTCCTCGGCAGCGCCACGATTCCGGTCAGGTAGCATAGCTACCTAACTTGTGGTCGAGGCGTGCGTCGTTTCTTTCTAAATCCAAATACTTTGTATTTGGAT
>Ga0206126_10002105_pt1 | contig 22580 bp, 21 predicted proteins | sample Helgoland_Spring_5_FD_148621 | JGI IMG/M metagenome (GOLD analysis project Ga0206126, IMG submission 148621) | Pelagic subsurface seawater microbial communities from Kabeltonne, Helgoland, North Sea - Helgoland_Spring_Bloom_20160412_1 | ecosystem: Environmental > Aquatic > Marine > Epipelagic ...
AACGCCTGGAACGTAGTTTATACCATCAATGACACCTTTAATACCCCCCATAATTTCATTCAATGCTACGCAGACGCCTTTGGTTAATGCTTTGAAAAAAAGTCCGACTGGGCCGAAAAAATCGTATATTGCGTTGAGTATGACGAAAGCTTGGTCTATAATCAATTCTACGACTTTTTTTGCTAGAGAGCCTGCGCTTACCAAAAATAATTTTGTTGCTTTGGGGTCCCCAGCCATGGCTGAGAACATTTGTAACAACATATTGACTGCTTCTGCAACTAAATCAATGAGACCGTCTGAAAGATTATCCCGTACAGTTGTCAAAATGTCGGCTATATTTTTAAAGACATCCCCAGAATTTGCAGACATTTTATTAAACAAATCTCCAGTGACCTTGAAAAATTCAATAATGTCAAAAACATAACCATGGATCAACGTGTGGATGGCCTCTTTCAATGTTGTTTCGACAGATGCACGTTCAATTTTTTCGTCCAAAACGTAGTCCTTTACTATTGTAACAGCAGTATTCAACACCGTTAGTACCATACGTATTTTACGCACGTTTGAGACTTGTAGTACTATGTTGACATATTTGGCAAATATTTCGCGCATTGGACCTTTTATATTTGGAACGGCGCTGGCAACCATTGAAGCCAGAGCACCCTGCTGTCTTTCGTAATCACACAAGCGTGGACGCGTGCGTAAGTTAATGTCTTCGTAATTACCAGCAATAAATGAAACACCGTCGTTTACCACTTGACGTCCAATGTTTATTGCGTTTCTTTTTGTATTACGAATATAGAGACCAGCGGAACAAAACAGATCGTTTCTTCCCCAAATGCTGCATCCTGCTTCTGTCATGGAAGACACTTTGTCGTCTATTGACGTTACGGACTCAGCTGATACGTCACAGGCCCATTGTTGTATTCCGTTAACAGTGGTAATGCCACAACCCGTATTGCTGTTACTGTATAACTTTTGAACGTGGTCTAGCTTTCTGTCAGCATTTGCAAAGTTTCCTGTAAAGCTAAGCGTCGGCGTATTTGCAATCAAGTACCCTGAAGATTTTTGTGTGCGCTGATCTGTTTCACCACTTGTTATGTCTCCTTTTTGTGGGTCTAAGATACGTTCTGTCACATCACAAGTTGGATTGATAGGTCCAAGAGACACAATATAATCAAGTGCATCTGCGAAAGCGGCCATATTTTGAAATGTCCATTCGATGATCATTGAATTACACCAATGGTTTGAGACATCCTGCGAAGTAAATCTGTCTTCGATTAAATCACCAACTTGTTGAGACGAGACAGTGACATCGAGATCTGGATATCGTGCAATGCATTGACAGGCAGACGTGGCTTTTAATGGTTCCATATAGGAACACATACAATTGTCAAAATTATTATTCGTATCACAGACAGGTGTTCGGACATCGTCCTCGTCTATTGGTTTATATTTTTTTAGTTCACACGCTTTCCAGCGCAAGTCTGAATCGTTATCAGGCAGAGGATCTTTCGGATGAAGACTTTGATACCTTGCAATTAATTGTACTTCATTCAATCCATGTCCACAATTGACTGGATAATTGAAAAAATGACCTGTTAGTATGTCTCCAAATGAAAATATGACACGAGTCAAAATTCTAGCGGTTTCTATCGCTGTCCTAGATATTGGAGGTAACGTTAACGGTAGGACAAACGACAGGTCCAAATCAATTTCTTCAATATTTATTCCGATCTCTCGTATAGGTTTTATGAAGGGAAATGCGTCTCCAAACCCTGGACCCAATACCCCATGAGAAGCATGCATTACTAAAGCATCCAACGGTGCAAAAATGTCCTGATTTAGGGATGGTTGACCACACCAAGGATTGTATTGTGGTACATTTTCGTCCAAAGTTGTACCGTAATGATCATCGCATTGACACACTGCGTGGTCTTGAGTCCATATCCACCCTTGTTTATAATAGGTGTCATTACCATAATCATATGCTGTCGCTTCTTCTCGTTGTAAACATGTGAACACTTTTTTACGGGCAATCGTCGGACCTTCCCACCGCTGCAATGTCCTAAATACATCTTGGCCTTTCGTTGTAAATAGTGATTTTAACAATAATTCTGTCATAGCACCGTAAACAATAGCACCACCGTTGACAGCTATAATTGCTGCGTTGTATGTAACACATCCTGCTGTGTACTCATAATTAACATACTTTTTTTGGTCAACATCACGCGCCCAATCACATGACAATGAAATGGGTGCATTGTCACTTTTAAACACAGAAGACAAATCACCCTTTCCAGTTACAATTTGATGAATGACATATACAAACCATTGTATTACGACAGACATTGTATAGGCAGATTTGTGAAGCAGTGCAAACGAATGTTCTAATGACCATACTTTTGGATCTTTGGCGGTTAATTCCGAATCAAAGGACGCCATTAAATGAAGGGGTCCGTTGATAAAAATCGTCACGAATAAATGTGCGGCGGATGAAAATACTTGGCCTGCAAGTGTAAATATAAATTCATGTGGAAAGCGATTCAGTTCAAATTTATTGTCAAACATTTTTATGATATTTCCCATTGTGTTAAAAAAAATGGAGTCCGCAGCCAAACCACTTTCAATGATAAATCTTTCGAATTTAAACATTACTTTATAAATATTTGGAAATTCACCAAATAATGTTTTGAAAAATAATTGGAAAATGCGTATTCCAGTCTGGTAAAAATTGTCGATCGCAGCTGTCACATGTGGCTCTCTTACAATAAAAAACGCAGTGCCATACAGGTCTTCAAAACGAGTACAAGCACATGTCAACACTTCCTGTCCAACAGATATAGCAGCCATCGTGTGGTTGACAGGTATGGATATGTTAAAATCATTGTAGAACATATTATTCGTCGGAGAACTTTTACCACCCCAACCGAACCACCCTGCAAATGATTCGGTGGACGTAATCAACGCCATCATAATTTCTTCGAAAATTTTGAACATATTAATGTGACTACAAGCTGTTAACGTAATATACCAAGCTTTAAAAAACTGAGCATGCATAACTGTAAAACCGTTCACGAGGGGAATGAAAAGCGCATAAAAAATACGGGTAATTTGTAAAAATGGTGTAATAATGTTGTTCATCAGTGGGATTAAGAAACATTTCCAACTGTCATCCATAATTGACAAAATTTCATAATGATAGTAGTGCATCATAAGAGTACACATCGTAAAAAAACCCAAGGCAACGACCCACTTTAAATTTCCAAACATTGACGTTATCATATTTACCAATATATTCCAAATCCCTACCAGTGGCAAAAAAAGTGTGTTTAATACATTTCCTACAATTTGCATCACAATTTGTTGTAAATCGCGTCCCAACGAATCGTCAGAGTTCTCTCCCAATTTAAATAAAGTGACAATTAAGTATGAAAAAACTAAACTAATCAAAGCCGTAAATAATATTAAGACAATATCATTCATTTATTAATTTCCTCGTTGTATTAAATACTGTATATTCTAAATCTCTCTAAAAGTTGAAATAAATATTCCGTTCCCATTTTTGCGTATTTCTCTAATACGCGGTCAGTTCTTTCTTTTTTTGTTTGCATTGAATTGTGGACAATCTCGTCAGAGGAATCGTATTTTCCAGCCGTAGATACCCAATGGAATACAGTCAGTTTTTCGCCTTGTTTGTGCGAACCCATGCGTGTAGCCCGTCCTACTGCTTGTGCCTCGTCCGCATAGGACCATTGCGGTTCCATTATATGAAATATGTCAACGCCTGTAAGTGAAATTCCAAGACGAGCTTTTGATGTTATTAAAAGCATTTTGTTTTTCGACGATGTACGATTAAACCATTGTACATCTTCTTCTGGATTCGAAAATATTTTCACATGTATTTTACGTGCATTTGGTTTAAATATTAGGTGATGCTTGGACTTGGATTTTGACCCTGCTTGTCCTAGCAAAAAATTAAAAAAACCTTCCACACCATTTTCACGAAAAAAAGAATACACCACTGTTTTTCTCCCAATTTTACTTGATATTTTAGTGAATTTGGTTTGAGTGTTGCATAATTGGCGACCCTTTGTCAAATATGCATCATCTTTCTTGTTTTTTATATAATTTGTAATTTCTTCGGGGGTCATTTTGGCTCCCATATATCTGTGATTCACTTTGACCATATTTTCTTGTGGCGGCACATATAAAATACTGGGATTGCGCACCCGCAACATTCTACACAAACCCATCTCTTGCGCAGAATCGTTTAAAGGCGTCGCTGACAACAAGATTTTAAAGTAAGCATGTTTACACAATTTTACTACTAATTGTTGATGAGATGTTGTATTCAAATATTGCTGACATTCGTCCACAATAAACATATATCGTCCATCGGGCACACAAGCATCTAAAAACGAACGATTCCCTTCTTCAACAATTGGTTTAAATTCATTCTGTAACTTCTTAGATGCATATTGAATCAAAGTTCTCCACGGTAAATCCACATAAGCAGAGCGATTATTACTACTTTTGGATGAAATTAAACGTATGACTTTATTATAATGTGGCAAATGTTCGTCGGAAAACCACCAGTCAATATTTCGAACATCGATCCGTTCTAGATTGACATTTTCTGCGGCAACGTATTTTTGGATATTGTTCGACCATGAAGTTTGAATATTTGATTTTGTGGTGATGACAAAAACTCTTCCTGTCGGATTTGAATCCAAAAACAATCTTGCAGCGTGAATTGCACTCAATGTTTTGCCACTACCCAGTGGATAATACACAAGAACTCCTTTGGGACTTTTTTCATTGGACTCACGCTCTTTGAAAGCACAAGCTGGACCATATTGATATTTTGTGTTATGAAAAAGCGAACAGTCCATAATTTAGAATAGAGATGTGACATATATACATCTCTATTCTAAATTCAAAAATGGGTTCCGGTACATCGTTGCCTATTACGACTTACCATCAAGATAGAGGTGGGACGTATATAGTAGAAGAAACATTCGACACACGGTCATACAAATGGTATAGTGTCAGGCTAGATGTGGAAGTAGTTGTTTTTATCGAAGAATGGGGGGTTCGTGCACATTTAGTAGAATTTAATAAAGGAAAAATACATTTTACAAATGAGAACAATGGTTATGTTGATATCTCGGTTAAAGACAGTTGTATTGAAATACAAGATGTTTACATTAAACACCAAGGTATGTGCAGCGAATCTACTATGAAAACTATGTTTTGTGCTATACGGTCATATGTAGAACGATTTGGAAAAACAATCCCATATGGTAGTGTCACCATCACATCTCAACATGCGAAAGCCGCTTTTCAATGTTATAAAACTGCTTTTAAAAATAATGGATATGAAACAGATTCAGATCCACCTGCTACGGACGACATAAAGCAATGGACAATACAATACATCAAATCAATTACTAAACCATTAAAATTAGGATGATTCACTCTCACTACTTTGTACATTTCCTACTTTAAAATAAATTTCGTACCACTTGGTCTTGCCGATGTTATATACTGCTTGCGTAGTCCCTGGCAATTGTGCGATAGGACTTTTTGAACCAAATCGAAGACAATCCGTATTGTACTCAGTGTTGGATTTAAGTACGCTTGATTTTTCGGTGATGGCAGAAATGGGTCGTTCCAATCGTATTAATTCGCGTATGTTTTCCATCGATTCGGTAGAATGTTTGGTGGATGGACGAAATTTGTAACTGCCTCGTGCCCAATCGTAAATGGAGACGCCATATTTCCCCTGTGTGATATATGTAAAATCAAGTACACCTTGGTCTGAAAAGATGTCTGTCATACAAGCAATTGCATATTTATAAAAACTGGAACGATGTGCTATTTGTAACGACAAATCTTGTGTTTTTAACATTCCAAGTTCTGGATATTGCAATAAGACTTGTTTTTGTTTATTGTTCAACCGGGATACATATCCTGGATTGCGCTGAGTTACGATCGGAAACACATCACCAGTTCCCTCCAAATGAAGCAGTGGTAATTTTGCCTCACACAATTGCTTGGGCCATTTATCATAGTTTACTTTTATTTTTTGGGAACATTTCTTGATAAAAGCGTGACGTGGATGAAGCGCCGCCCAGATGTGATTTCGATAAGCCGCCCAATATTTAATGTATTTACTATGTGCAGAAGAATCGACTGCACCTTGTTCAATTGTGGGTACATACATTTGTAATACGGCGGACATCGCTTCCAATTCACCACCTGATAAGGACGGGGTCACCCATTCACGTATTTCCTTGGCTTGTTGGTACACTTCCCGTGCAAAATCTTCGCAATCACCTGTGAAAGACATGTGTTTGCCCAACGTTGGTTCTCGTGGTACCTCCCAGCGTTCAGTTCCTTTTGGCGTTGGTGTCATTTGTACATCGGGTGTATAATGAATATTTGTTCTCGGGTGCAGAGTCAATGTATCTGAAATAACGTGTAAACAGCGCAAATGTTTCGATTTCATGTTTCCAGTTAACATATCTGCTATATTTGTTTTAAATGTCTCTGGGCGCATGTTGTGTCTCCGAAGTGATACTTTTAAACGTTCCCCATGCGATGCGATTGCTTTCACTTTATCGGTTTCGTCAGTGGGTATCATACAGAAAGCGCCCGATGGCAACGTGATACCCATATGATTGACATAATAGGGCGAATGTACCATCTTCAGACCATCTTTAATTGGTGGACAACCCTTACTATGAAATGGTGCGATCCATTTTAGGTTAGCTTCGGCGGCGTTAAACATTTGTGGTATAACATTATTTTGTTGACATTTTAAATGTTTCGAAATGGATGGGATTTGTTTCAAAGTGATTGAAACACGCCCTGTTTGTATGGGTGGGCGTGACGACGAATCCCGAATGGTCAATCGGTAGTTTTTTTCCTCACATTGTGACAAATCCATTAGTGCCGAGCCCAAATATTGAGTCACTTGATGTCCGTCGTCGTTTTTGCGTGAACAAAATAACATGACTACTAACCCCAACGTATTTTGGTCTTCCAGTAATTCAAATGTGTGGGGACCGCCTTCTTGAAAGGTGTATGATCTTGGCAAACTGTTTGATGACAAATAAATATGTGTAAAAATTTGTTCTTGAACATGACTGTATATTTCAGTAACACAAAATGCGACGCTTTTTGTTGACGCCATCATGACAAAGACGTAGGGTCTTATATACGTTTTCATTGCGACACCATAAACGCTCCCAAATAAATCGACGCCGAAGTGATAGTTGAGACATATCCATGGAAGATAAAAAATCAGGATAATAGTGTAAAATAAAATGATACATTATTTTAATAGATATTTTATATCTAACCCAATTAACAATCGACCTTAACCATCGTTCATTGTCACTGTTATAAAAATAAATCGCACGACTTAATAAAAAATGTAATCCTATCGTTTTTTTGGAAGTTTGACAGCAATGAATAAAGGATACACTTGCACGCAAATCCCATGCTTCTTTATCGTTATCATGGGCTTTACACGTAATTCTAAACATTGTAAAAGAAACTGTATCTAAAAAAGGACACACCCGTCTGTCGATAATACAATTCATATAGTTATCAAGTACAAACAAGTTGTGGATCGAAAATTTATTTTTATGATTTATATTCTATTGGTAATTCCAGTGGTTCTGGAGCTTCCACTGTTTCAAAATATGCACCGTTGTTCAAATTAATTCGTTCTTGCAATAAGAATTCGTTTTTTTCAAGTTCTGATTTTATTTCACTAAAAGGTTCAATTTCAAGAGTTTTTCCCACACACCAGGTTTGAAGCGTATAGATCGATTGGCCATATTTCTCTTGGGTCCATAATATATCGGATGAAAATTTGTGACGCATACATTCAATTGTTGCTAAATATAGTCCGGCATCGGAATTATGCCATTTTGCAATTGATAGAACGAACTTCTCAATAATTCTTTCTGACAATTTGAATAGTACAGTCGGCGAAAGTTGTTTTTGTATGCCAACACAAAGAGTACACATATCTCGTAGACCATTTAAAAAGAGTGAACGTGATACGTGCCAATCTAATTGTAAATCGTCGTGGTTTAATTCACCAGTTTTCCATTCCCAGCATTTTAATTCTGTTTCAATCAAAGCGTGGTATTCTAAAGAAGAAGAAAATGTCTGTGCAGCTTCTTTGTACGATTCGTTTGTAATTTGTTCGATACCTTCGCGTTCCAAAATACGAGTTAACGCGATCGCTGGCATAATTTTTTCAAGACGCCAGCACGAACTCTGTATCTTTTCTCCATCTATAGACCAATCAAATGTTGGTTGAGTAAGGAGTGGTGTTGTTTGTTTTGTTGTCATATAGTCAAACATTTTATTTGATAATTTGATATACTCAATTAAACGTCTTTTCAGATGCTTTTTAGAATCTTGTGTATCTAATGATTGTTGAACACACATTCTGCTTCGTGTATATGATATAGAATGTTCCCATTCGTTCGGAATAACTTTTTCAAATTCAACTTGAGTTCGAATATGTATGTCCATTTGCGTTTTATATAATCTTTTAAATACTCTCCATGTGTCTTATAAAGAGAACAGGATCAAACAAATAAATGTTTGTAAATGCGTTGAAAAAAATTGGAAACGGTTCCTCGAATAACTCCAATATGGATATGTACAATGTTCGAAGGTCGTAATCTTTTTTTCTGTCAAACACGCATTTATCTATAATATAAAATTGGTATTTATTACCATCAGTCGTTGATACCATTATATTTTCCATAGTTAAATCTCCGTGGACGTAATACGTCATATTAGACAACATTTTGGCTACTTGTAATAAACATTCTTTCACAAAATGTATTTTTTTAATAACATCCAATGTTAAGAAATGTGTCAGAAAAGATGTTTGAATATGTTGGTATTGAATATTCGAACCATGTAGAAATATAGCCGTTTTGGGGATTTGTAGAGGTTCAGGCCACCACAAAGGTCGGTATATCACAGGAAACGCACGACACTGTGGTTTTTGATATAATAATGAAAGTAAAGACATGTCGCGTATATTTTCTATAGAGTGATATGATAAATAATTTAAACGTTTTTTTTGATTCAAAGTAAGCATTAAAATTATGCAATATACTTTATAGTGAAAAAAAACAGAGTATATAGTCAGTGAGAAAACAAAATAATATGAAATTGTTATGGCTCTTACTTGTTTCAGTTTTTGCTATTTGTCCACAACGTAGATCAACAATGGAGTGTTTTTATAACGTGGCGGATACAAATAATGATGAAATTGTTACTAAAACAGAATTATCAGTTGCTATTAACAAAGTGCTGCATTGGTACGAGAAAATCCCATTCCGAGTGTTTGGTGGTATAAATAAAATTTTGAAAGACTGTGACGCCAACCATGATAATTTACTATCTGTCGAAGAATCGATGCAAATGCAATCGTGTATGGATTCCTGTTTCAAAAGAAGACATACCGTCGACCATTTTCATTGCAAATAGTTTACACATAATTGAAAACAAGTATAAATGACTTTTATTGTACACAAATGTTTTTTGTTCGCCAACAGAGTAACAAGTGTGGATTACATGCGATACAAAATTTATTTAAAAGTGCCGCTATCCAAGCAAAGGATCTACACAAAGCATGTGCCAGCATACACGAAGAAACAGGAGATCGAATTACCAATCACGAATCGTATGGTGGAGATTGGTCAGTGGCCGCCGTGTTAAAAGCAATGCACGCATATGGATATGAAATTAAACGAGCTGTGAGATCAGGTCCGATGAGAGAATGGTGCGTCGAAACAATTGAAGACATGATGGCACAAACTAATTTTAGAGGATTCATCATACACCAGCCACAAAACCATCATTTCACATGTATTCGTCCCGAAGATGTGGACGGTGAGCGTCATTTGTATTACGTAGACTCACAATCGAATGGACCAGTTCGAATATCACCACGGTTGGCTATTCGACGATGTTTGGCGACTGCATATGCATGGGAGCCATTTTTAGTGAAAGGTCCAGAAATGGATTTTGTGGAACCCGAACAAACCGTGATTTATGAAGGTGCTGTTGCAGATAAACCGAAATTCAGACCTTCAGCGGAGTTTTTGCGGGAATGGGAAGATTTGTCAACAACCAATAAAGAATCAAAGCCAGAACAATGTTTTGAGGTTCGAGATACCAATGACGTTTCTCGTTCTGTACAGTTCGACAAATAGGACATGTAGGCAATACTTTATGATAATATTCAAGTTCTTTTTTTTTCCATTTTTCCCAACAAAATGTACATAATTGATGACTACATTGTAAAGTTGTAATTTTACGTCGGTTTCGATAACAAATAGAACATTCTATCATTTATATTATTTTTTATGTAACTTAAATACTTGATTCGTGGTGTACTTCTTTCCATATTGGCACATTTGCTATGCCAAACGAACGACCTTTCAAAGAATCGATTTTGGAATACATAACGTCAAATGGAATGTTTTTCAAACGGAAATTTTCAAAAACCTCTAAACACAAATCCCAGTATTCTTGATCAAATTTAATTTTCCACATGCGTGTCATTAACGGAGTCCACACAACAAACAATGTTTCATTCACTTTTTGTCCCACCATTTCTTGGTGGATTTGTGTCATGTAATACGAGGCAGGTCTCTTCCATTTTTTCATCAAATATGCCTTCATCTTTTCAGGCGATTGTTCTGTGCCATCACTTCCAAAACGCCCAGGACATTTGATCTCAACATTACAATGCCATTTCGGTGTTTCTTGATCGTCTTCGAGGACAATTAACGCACCATCGGGAGATACGGCATAAACATCATTAATGTTTATCTGTGGACACTCAAAAAAATGCGAATTCGGAATGGTATCCACAATAACATTCACAGCAGTATCTTCATGTTTGCTACCCCAAGCCATTCGCTTAATTGAAGTTGCATCAAACTCTTCCTTCTTATCTCCAAACCAGTCTTCCAAAATTTCGTCCCAATCGCTTTCTTGTTTGAAAGAAAACCACAGAGAACTTGGTTTTGAACCAGTAATACGACCTTTTCGTCCATCGAGCCATTCCTGCGTGCCTTGTTCGGGCATTCTTAATCCCTGACTTTCCAATGAATATATGTTACGCATTTTCATATTTAAGTTTGTATTATAAAATAGAGATTGAATTATGGACCCCTCCTATTCTCTACATTCGCGGATTCCCCAAAAACCGAAACCAAAAGAACGGCGCCGAAAAAGAAAATTAGTGACTATTTCCAAAGTCAATGCTTACAAATATAAATGTTACGACTGCGCGGTGGATGTATATTTTTTACCTGGACACGAATTAGTATGTACAAATTGCTCGTCAAGGATCGTGGAAAAAGTATCGCAAGAAAAAAGGATAGTGTCAGCCCGTTAATAACAACTTGGTAACCATGAATATCCGGTCAAATTCAATTGTTCTGGCCGTTGTTTATGTAACATCGACAATTCCTTAAGTGTCTCGAAAGATTCCGTAACTCCTTTCGAATCTTTCAGATCAACACAAGCCATATACATACCCATATCATTAGCATACGAACGACATTTTGGAAATTGACCAGAACCATTCAAAATAAGAAGCCAGCTAGCTTCTCGATATTTATGGGAAAGTTCTTCGAACAATGGCAAATGACCACAATCTTGGTTTACTATGAGCACAAATATATCTGTTTTATCGTAATATTTATCAAAATTATTGACAAATCGTGTAATTGTAGGTATTTCGTATATGGTAAAGGGTGAAATGTCATTTTTTTCAACAAAAATTGTTGCACAATACGACGTACAGAATTGGTGACCTGACCACTGCATACATAGTGAACTTTTCCCAACACCACGAGAACCAATAATCGTTACATTGTACATTTAAAAAAAAGTTAACATTAGTTTATAGTATATTGTCTATTCTTTCAAACTCAGACCCGTCAAGTAGATTTATATTTGTTCCGATAACCATTCGAAACCGACTCGTGCTTTCTCATTTTTGATTGCAGAACATTCAACAACATACCATGGGAGCCACGTCACATTATCTAGTCCCAAAAGTTCAATAACTTCACTCTTTGAAGCAGCATTCGGCAAATCTTGTTTATTTGCCAGAATTAAAAAGGGTTTATCGTTTAATTCTTTGTGTGACATAAGTGTATGCAATTCTTCTTTGGCCAAATCAAAACGGTTCCTATCGTTTGAATCTAAGACAAACACAATGCCATCTGTTTGACCAAAGTAATGTGGCCACAATTTACGTAATCTATCTTGGCCTCCGATGTCCCACATTTTGATATTGAGACGTCCAATGTTGATCTCTTCTAAATTAAATCCAATAGTAGGAATTGTATACTCAATGGCTTCCCCCAATTTCATTGCATACAACGTGGCAGTTTTTCCAGCATTATCAAGGCCTAAAATAAGAATCCCTGAATCTCTGTGGAAAGATTGCCATAGCGTTTCGAGATGTGTAAAGATTATTCCCATTTAAAAATCCCAAATGTCAAATATATACTTTGCCTCATCATTTGTGAAAAGTGTTTTGTCATTTTTGTGATATGAAAAAGCAGTATATAAGAGTCCTAAATATGGTCAAATAAAATGTCATACGAAGATACAACAGGAACAACTGGAGTCGGTACTGCATCACCCAATCACGACCTGCAGCCATTTTTTGGCACAGTCGAACCACAATATCAGAAATTATTGGCCGAAGATAAATTCGCCCACGAGACGTTCAACCTCCCAAAAGCTTATGAGGGAAAAAACAAGCATCTTGAAAACGTCCTTGATTATCTTGTTACTGAAGAAGACTCTTGGTATACTAGAAGTGTCCTTCCTTGGGTCTTGACTGATGATTTATCCGTTAAATGGGATATCTTCCGTTTTAACAAGACTTTGATGGACTTAGAGCCGCACCAGGGTGTCCCACGCTATGTGACCGCCGAACGCGAATCCCGCAGTGACCGATTAGTCCGACGTGGATTAGCTTTTATTATTGAACACGGCTTCTACAAAACCGACCAAGGTAGACAGCATTACTTGATGAATTTGCGCCAAATCGTCGATTCCGTCAACGAGACCGCCTATCATGGTGTTATTCACGCTCTTTTAAGTTCGAAGAATCATTACAAAGAGTGGGAACGCCAGCATGGTTCTACCGTCACACGCCCAGGCCAGCTCTTGCGCCAGCAGCGCCGCCGTTGGGCCGTTGTACAGAAACAAGAACGTGGACTCTATTTGTTAGATGCTGAACTTAAGGATCAGATGAAATACGAGGGTGTCAATCCAGACGTTTGGATCTTGCCCAGCAAAATGTCAATTTACGTCACCATGGTGCCATCCGCCGAAGTCGAATTCTTCCGCAAAGGTTCTGGCGCCGCTGCCAACCTCGAGAAGGGTCCAGACAACTTGTTGACCTTCCGTGGTTCCAAAGTATTCGAGACGCGTCCATTTGACATCGATTTTATTGGTGAACCGCGTGATCTGCTCGTTAGAAGTAGACAAATCGGCGAGTTCTTTGTGTTCCCTACGGCTGCTGAAGTCGGTGGTACAGCTAATCGCGATATGTACATCTACTCGATGGATTCAGATTCGTTCGAAAAGATGGACTACGCTATCTGCGAAGGTCAAGCCAAACTCAATGCACAAGCTGCAGGTTTATCCGTCTCTGGAGATGGCACTGTCTTGCTCCTTCGTCCATTCCAGACGTACAACATGGCTTCAGGTATACTCATGAAAGGTGGTCTCGATACTGGTTTCACCGCACATGGCCATCATGACTTTATGCTCACAGACGACGTCATCCACAAAGTCCACATCGGTCACTACACCTTTTATCACAAGTCGATTGTGAAACAACCAAAGAATATCATCCTTGCAGAAGACATCTTTGCACACTCTTACGTGTCTGGCGAAGGTACGGGCGTTTTTCCAGGCGAGAACGGTTCAGAAGGTGGAAAATTCTCCGAACAACTTGCTTCGGATCATTTCACCCACGACATCATTCCAATTTGGCTGGGAGTTGACCCAAAGACAAAGAAGGTCAAAAAACCCAGCAATCCTTTGGACATCACTGGTCAACACAACAACCAGACTCTTGATGCGAACAACACTACTATCGCTGACGATGATGAACACTATGCTGGTGCGGGCGCTTATGCCCGTGCACTTGGATTTGACCGTCTTCAGAACTACGACCAGGACGAGCGCTTCTTGTCACCAATGCGTCACCTCAACACGGTATGCTTCCAGGGCCACCAGTTGACGTACGACACCGAGAAGAAAACGTACTCCAGAATTACAGTCAATACCGGACATTGGGGACCAAACGTTTACCCAGGGTGTCGTCAAGTGAGAAATGGCGAGAATGCATTCCTCAAAGATATGGAGTACGAGAAATACACAGTGGGCAGAGCACTTAACTAAATATTAAATTACAAAAATAACCATAAATTCTATTTAAATAAAACTATTGTATCCCAAAATGGGAATCGCCTCCTATAATGTTGATCAAATTGTCCACGAAAAATTGAAACAGTTTGGAAACAAGCCATTGTATATACCAGACATCGCCAGACTTATTTCAGATGTCCCGAAACGACACAGAGAGCAAGTTGCCACGCTAATAATACAAAAACACACCTATTCAGGCAAAGGAGGCACATTTGGTAGATATGGTTCCACTAATTTCAAAAATTGACACCAAGAAGCACGTGCTTTTCTAACGGATTGGCATCTGGTTTTCAATTGTAATGATAAGTTGTTGGCATCTTTTGTAGAAGAGATGGCTTGCCAAAATGCCACACGTTCTGGATACCAAAACCAGATGTAATCAAACGTACAATAGATTGTCCCACGTTGTTGTATAAAATAAAAAGCTTCTTCACGTTTAGCTGATTTTATATCACAACCCTTAAAACGAAGATACGTATCATATGACATCTAATTTAAAAATACCACATTATATACTAAAACATTTTCAACATTTACTTTATCACACACAAAAAGGACTATAAAAGATAGACATATTTAAAGAAAATGAAAATACAATTTTTGTCAATATTATTTGCATTGTCTTCAGCACAACAACTTGATTGTTTGCAAGTACAAACAATTTACGAAGATGCCATATGTTGTGCAAACAGTCTTGAAAAAACATGTGCCCATAAGTTGGCAGTCAGTGCCAACTTTGACCTGAGTTCTGATGGTTTACTGAGTATCAAACAATCAGTGCCTTTAGTCGTAGATGGAGTTGATACTAACTCTGTCGATTTCTCAGGCGATTTTAAAATTTGTAGTGGAAGTTCGAACTGTCTCCACGGTAATCCGATTGAAAACGGAAAGCACGGAATACAGTTTCTACATCATGGCTCCATGGGTGATCGGCTCTACTTTCACAATATGGACCACATCATTGTTAATCGTGGAAATCTTCAACTAAATGATGGTGATATGGTTGTGAGCAAAGGGAACATAGCTATGGGGGACGGGGAAATACGATTTGGAGGGGACAGTGAACTTTCCATTGGACACAACCCCAGCAGCCTTCTTAGGATGTCCAAGGGGACCGACGACACACGTAACATTGAAATTTCAGCTGATGTTTCACTTATGCAGTCTTTGCGTACTCATGGGAGGTTGACCGCAAATGGAGATTTGTACGCTACTAAAGGAGTAACTTTTAACGACGGTCTCCAAACAAAAGCTTTTAAAGAAGGCTCTGTCACTGCCACCGAGATTGCTTCAAATGCTGTTGGGAACGCACATATTGCTGCCAATATTGACGCTAGCAAAATTACTTCAGGCACCCTCAATATAGACAGAATTCCTAGCATTACTAGTGCTAAGCTATCCTCCCAGAGTAAGATTGATTTCAACAATAATTTTAGAATTACACAGTGGAATTATGGCGATTCCTCCTTCCCGTCTGGTCATTCGGGAATTGAGTTTTTCAATCATGGCAGTATGGGAAGAAGGTTATATATTAGAGGGTTTGAAAGTGTTCATATAGAAGCTGCTCCGCTATACGCAAACGGTATTCAGGTCGTAAGTGACCGTCGCATTAAAAAGAACATTGTGACCATTCCAGACAACTTGGCCCTGGAAACATTCCGTGGTCTAGATGCCAAGTATTATAATTACAAAGAAGGTCAGGGCAGATCCACCGAAAAGACGTTGGGATTCATTGCACAAGAAGTTGCGGAGGCGATTCCAGAGGCTGTCATCATTGGCAATGGAACACTGCCTGACGGTACCAAAGTCGACGACTTCCATTATCTTAACAAAGACAAAGTCTTTACAGTGGCCTACGCGGCGCTGCAGGAAGTAGACAAAAATCAACAGAAACATGCTGCGACGATTGCCACACTTGAAAGTACGATTGCTGATTTAACACAACGATTAGTCGCACTTGAATCTAATTAAAACATATTTATAACATTTAGAAAAAAAAAACTTTTCGGATAACTGAATTAATGTAATATATCGTTTGGCATTTTATTTGTTCTAAGAAAATGTTCTAAGAGTTCTTTTTGTTGTTGTATCAAAGCCTTTTGTTGTTGTAGTAACTCTTCTTGACGTTCAAGTATGGCACAAATTGTTTCGAATCGTGGTTGAGTATGTAAGTGTGCGGCTATCAATTCTTTCACACCCACATACTGTGTTTTACTCCGTTTCTTTTCAATATAGACTCGGCATTCTGTATTTTGTCTTGACAAATTTTCAAGTTTAGACATCCGCAATTGTTACTCCAAATCACTATTCTTAATCAATATATTCACAACATATGCACAATAGTCCTATAACTAAAATACAACAACCAATTTTAAATTGAAAAAAATCCTATAAAGCGTTGATTTTGAATACTTAAGTTTTCTGTTCCTAGCAAAATGAAACGCACAATGTCAACTATTAAACGAACTATGGGTGAACTAGGTATTATCAAACCGACCAAAATACATCGTAATCTCTCTTATAGTGAGCTTTTAAAGCATGAAACTCAAAATAAAGAAGGCGTAGTAATGAAAACGAAATATGGTGACACTTTTTCTGTTTCAACAGGTAAATTCACTGGGCGATCACCAAAAGACAAGTGGATTGTCCGAACCTCATCATCAAATGATGTTTGGTGGGGAGAAGTTAACCAACCAACCACACCAGAAGTATTTGAAGATTTACTCACCACAGCAGTCAGACATTACAATACGCTAGACTCATGCTACGTGTTTGATGGTTACTGTGGCGTGTCTAGCCAAAAAAAAGTGCGTTTTTTTCACGAAATGGCTTGGCAGCAACACTTTGTAAAAAATATGTTCATTAGTCCATCCAACGAAGACTTGGACTCGTTTGAACCAGATTTTACAATTATAAACGCATGTTCTGAAGTAAACAACGAATGGGAGAAACATAATCTTAACTCTGAGGTGGCAATTGCGTTTAATCTTGAAAGGAAATTGGCAGTGATTCTTGGCACATGGTATGGTGGTGAAAACAAGAAAGGTATGTTTAGCCTTATGCATTACTGGCTACCCAAAGAAGGCATTATGACAATGCATTGTTCTGCAAACGTTGGCACCAATGGCGACACCGCTTTATTTTTTGGATTATCAGGCACAGGAAAGACAACTTTGTCAGCTGATACAGACCGTGCATTAATTGGGGACGACGAACATGGGTGGGACGACGATGGCGTGTTTAACTTTGAGGGTGGTTGTTATGCTAAAACGATCGACCTCGTTGAAGACAACGAACCACAAATATATCACGCCATACGTACAAATGCACTACTTGAAAACGTCTCCATGAACAGTGACGGTACACCCGATTATTTCAACACAGAAATCACGCAGAATGGGCGTGTAAGTTATCCCATTGACCATATTGAGAATTGGCATGTGCCTCAAAAGGGAGATCATCCTACAAATATCATTTTCTTAACGTGTGATGCGTTTGGGGTACTTCCACCTGTTGCAAAATTGACGCCTGAACAGGCAGTGTATCATTTTCTTAATGGTTACACTGCCAAAGTTGCTGGGACGGAGCGTGGTGTTACAGAGCCTACAGCAACATTTTCGGCGTGTTTTGGTGCGGCATTTTTGACGTTGCATCCTTCTGTGTATGCTGAGTTGCTCAAGAAAAAAATCGAACGCCATGGTTCCAATGTATTTTTGGTCAATACTGGTTGGTCTGGTGGACCGTACGGTGTGGGAAAACGCATGAACATTGATACATCACGTGCCTGTATTCGTTCTATCCTGGACGGTAGTATTCACAATATGCAGTTTGAAACAGACACTATTTTTGGGTTTGACGTTCCTGTATCTTTACCAGGTGTTCCTAAAGAGGTTTGTTCACCACGTATGTCATGGAAAAATTCAAAAGAGTACGATTTACAGGCTGAAATATTGGTCAATATGTTTGACGAAAATTTCAAAAAGTATCATTAGGAATGAACCAAAAAAACACATACAAAAAGAAAAAAATACGCTAACTTTTTTTATATTTGATTACGTATAGCTTGTACCCAGTCTTCGTTATCTTCGCTACTCACTACATCATCAATTGTATCTTGCATGTAACCGTTCCAATTATGAGATTCATTATATGGAATCGGTGTCGTTTCAAACAACTCGTCGAATACGGTAGTACCCATTGTGGATGGCGTTCCAATCAACTCGAGGGACGATTGGCGTTCATTCAATGGTGTTCCAATCAACTCGAGGGACGATTGGCGTTCATTCAATGGCGTTCCAATCAACTCGAGGGACGATTGGCGTTCATTCAATGGTGTTCCAATCAACTCGAGGGACGATTGGCGTTCATTCAATGGTGGTAATCCAATCAACTCGAGGGACGATTGGCGTTCATTCAATGGTGGTAATCCAATCAACTCGAGGGACGATTGACGTTCATTCAATGGTGCATTGAATAAATCGAAATCGGGTTGACGATCATTTACTGATGAATTTTGCCCAACCAAGGTGTTTGAATTTTGAATTGTTGTTTCGAAATTATTTCCAAATAAATCGATGGACATTCCAAAATTTTCCGCTCTGAGCAATTTGAGAGGGGAAATATTTTTTCTTTTATGACCAGTTTTGGCCTTAACTTTTTTACTTTTTTTTGGCTTTTTCTTTTTTGTTTTGTGACCCGATGGGAAACTGTAATCACATTCTGGGTCAATGCAAACGGAAGAGCGGTTGCTTTTGGCGTGTTTGCCGCATTTTCCACATTTTTTAGTGGTGCATCCCTGCATGGAAACACCTTTTTTACTCTTGAAAACAAATTTGTGTTGACATTCTTTATTTTTGCATATTTTCACAACATTAGAATTTTGTTGTGTATCACACATTGGGCATTTTTTACCCTTACATGTCTTATTCGACGTATTTTTTGATTCTGAAGCGAATGGCATGAACATATTTGTCTTAGGTGTGTTTGATAGTTTTTTTTGATGGGTGTGTAAAAAAATTTAGAATAGAATATTAACAGAATTTTTTTAGGAACGGAAGATAAGAAATTTCCGTCAAAAAGGTGTTGTGAGTGGGAGTATTTTTTCCTTAGTATTAAGTACTATAGTACATTAACATACTTACATTTTCTCTGGTATCATATGTTTTGATCCAATTGTGAATATGGCCGCTATTTGATCAGGTCTCAGCTCTGCTAACCATTTTACTTTTGTGAGTCTATCTCTATTCCAGCTGAGCCAATTTTTTTTTCCATCACCAAAATGACACACACACAAATGATAAAAACATGCTTTGGGTAAAAAGGTGTACGGCATTTAGCTTTCAAACTACATAGAACAGTTACTACACATGATCTTGTATGTATTTTTTGTATAAATGAGCCAGGATAACATTGGATTCACCATGGGAGAGTTTTGATACTAATTTATTTTGTAATGAATCATTGCGATTGCGCGTGTTTGTAATTTTTCCGAGGTTTTCTGACAAAATGAATTTATCCTGAACATATGCACACCACCACGTGTCGTTTCCCCAAAATATCGCTGGTTCTGGTTGAATCAACCCAGTGGCACGACCAACGTCGGTAATGAGTGACCACAGGCTTTCACTGGATTGGAACCTATGCATAATATCTTCCTCTGAGTAGACGTTTTCAAGTTCAAAAAAGAAAAAATCTTGTGGGTTTTTCTTTAATTCGTCCAAAAAACGCATTATGTCCAGTCCTCGTTCTGCAATCGCCTCGAAATTATCGTCATTGCGCGCATCATTTAAAATTTGGACTTTATCTTTTGGCCAATGACGAAATCCCATGCGTTGGAAAAAGATATTTTCTACAGTGTTTTTATCACCATCCTTTAATTTTTCATCCATCCCAACGTCAATAGCGTATGCACGAAGACCTTTTGACATATAATTTCTCCGATTATCATCTTTACGTTTTATTTTTGCTTTGTCGAATAGTTTGACGAGGGCCACCAACTGGTATTGGATGTAATTCGGAATTTTCTCACTATACTGACATATTTCTGTATCCAAAGCTTCCATTGAAATAATGAACTGAACATCATCATAGCCAAAAATGGCCGGAGCTGCTTGAGGTGATACATTGGCTAGTTTTTGCTGGAGTTCAACTTCATTTAAAAGTAACAACTTCGTCATTGCACGACATCTCTTTTTAACATTTTGGAAATACTCTTTTCCAATTCCTATACGTCTCGCTAACTTTTTTATTTCTATAAATGATTTTTCAGATATATCTATTGTTTTGTCGCTATTACGAATTGCATTGATGATTGCCTTACGTTGTTCTACCAATGTATCCCACACTTTTTTACCCTTAGAACCTTCTCTTAAAGATTTAACTTGTTCAGGGTTGACATTTATAAACTCAAATTTTTGCCATGATTTAATGAAAAATGTTTGTAATTCCTTTTCAGTGTAGTCATCACTGGATTGAAGAAAAAATCCCTCTGATTCTTCGTATTCGAATGCATCAATCATAGGTTTATATTTCTTCACTACAATTGTTTCTCCTGTCGCGATGTCTATCTTTTTGTCCAGAATGTAGTAATTACGTTCTTTGGTATTTTTAGTAGTAGCCACACTGCCAAATGCGCCTTGGGGATCATCATCTCTAAAATCGACCGGTGGTATCCATCCTATTTTTTCCTCTGATGGAATAAATTGCCGAAACATTTAAACTATTCTACACAACCTTTATACAGTAGAATCGTTTAAACAAAATAAATAGATTTGACGGATAGGCATAGACATAGAAGATATGAGAAATGAATTATTTATTTAAAGACCATTCTAATCGTTTTAGTGCTCTTTGTTGTTTTGTTGGGCGGTTTAAGTCGGTCAAGCACGAATTAAATTTTGTGATTGGCAATGTGTAACCTTCCGTGTAATAGAATCTGTTTTTGATTCGGCGTTTTTTATACCATCCTGTGGCAACCAATTCTTTGACTCTTTTCTCTGTCTTTTTGACGTCCAGTACAAACATGCGGTATGGTTTTTCAAACATGTACACGAAAAACTCAACACCTTCTTTTTTTGCACGGAATACTCCACCGAGGGTTTGTTTGCGGTCGTTGGAAATCGTTTCCATGAAGAAGTTGAGTTGATGTCCGTCGACATCTCTGTGGGCTCTGGCGCTGACGTCAAATTTGAGTTCTAATTTTCGGCCGTGTGCATCTTTGAAATCGGGTTCTTTGCAATTTTCGGCCAAATTATTGGATCGCCATTGGGGACATTTTTGCAGAAATAGTTTTTCCCCCCGTTTTCCAATGGCATTTTGCTCATGAAACCCAAACATATTCTTCTTTTATAAAACACATTCGTTTAATGCATTCATTTAATGACCGACATATGAGTAACGTTTTCAAACAATGAGGTGATAGTAAATAATATTAAAGATGTGGTCATTTAAGTTAAGCATTTAATTTATAATTTAAGTATGTATTTAATTTTGTAACACTGTTCACTCGTCTAGCAACAGTCGCATTTGTTGCAGGGGCATGTGCATTTGTCTTTGTCGCACCCATTGGCGCAACATTCACAATCACATCCACCTCTGAGACGAAGAACAAGATGTACGTTTACTCCGATACCTTTCAGTACCGGCCCGACTGTATCTTACACGTTCATTGAAGTGGATTAAACCTCTCCCGTGCATATCCGTTCAGTCTGTGACGCTGAAACTTATGCTAATCAATAACGCACTTAGTTTCTGAGCAAGCGGATTGTCCATTTCATGCTGTAAAGCATTCATCTTTTACAGTGATTACCATTGGGAACAGGTATTACCTGTGTTCTCGTATCCAGCTTTCGCCGGCACGATGGTCGTAAAAGTTTTAGGAGTTTCCCGAACTACAAGATATGTGTGGCATGAGCTTTGCTTCTCACACCGACCCTACATCTGTTAAGGTCGCTTCTTTTTGGCGGTTATCCCACGGTTTACTATCCCGTGGGCCTGGACTATACCTTAATGGATCATTGTTCTTGGGCAGAACTCACCACCATACACTTTTAAATTCAATC
>Ga0206126_10002115_pt1 | contig 22428 bp, 20 predicted proteins | sample Helgoland_Spring_5_FD_148621 | JGI IMG/M metagenome (GOLD analysis project Ga0206126, IMG submission 148621) | Pelagic subsurface seawater microbial communities from Kabeltonne, Helgoland, North Sea - Helgoland_Spring_Bloom_20160412_1 | ecosystem: Environmental > Aquatic > Marine > Epipelagic ...
GCTCAAGAATTAAAATGGCAATACTTGCGTCGCTGAGGGCTGCATCGAGTGCATCGCTGCCAGCATCATTGGTTGCGCTTTGGCTGAGTAATTCGCCAGCGCTGGTCAGGCTGATGCCAGCGCGGGCCAGTGCTTCAGTAAGGGCTTGTAGGTCAGTATCGCTGTCCTGCGTTGCTGGTGATGTTCTATCCATCTCTGAATCATCTTCGCCGTTCTCGGCGGCCTGGTCCGTCGACGTAGCGGGGTCGCTGTTACTTTGAGCCGTGCTACCCAACTGGGCGTCGGTGCTTTCAAAAGTCTCGGCCGTGTTTGCGGCGGGCGACTCGTCAAACCGTTCGCCATCGGCGCTGGCGGTGTCTAGCGGTTCCGGTAGTAAGGGATCCCATGGTTCCGGCATTGCGCCTGATCCTGTTCGGGAATCATCGCCAGCACTGTTGCTGCGGGGGGGCGCATCCGAATCACCTGCGGCACTGGATAGCGCCTTCCCAACCTGCGTTAATTTTTTACCGGCGGCGCCCGTTTGATCTTGTGTTGGGTCTGCCGAGGCGCCTTTTGCGCCAGTGGGTCCAGATTCCCCATCGGCCTGGGTTTTGCCAGCGTCACTGGCGGATGATGGGCTTGGCATGCTGGGCGAATTGGATGATGGGGAGCTTGGCATGCTGGGCGAGCTGGAGGATGGCGGGCTTGGCATGCTGGGCGAGCTGGAGGATGACGGGCTTGGCATGTTGGGCGAGCTGGATGATGGCGGGCTTGGCATGCTGGGCGAGCTGGATGATGACGGGCTTGGCATGCTGGGTGAGCTGGGTGATGACGGGCTTGGCATGCTGGGCGGGCTGGGTGATGACGGGCTTGGCATGCTGGGCGAGCTGGGTGATGACGGGCTTGGCATGCTGGGCGGGCTGGATGACGACGGGCTTGGCATACTGGGCGGCGTTGACGGCGGTGTACTCGGCGATTGACACCCGGTGATCAAAATAAGGCCAATGAGTGTCAGTAACGCAAGGCGCATGCCGGGCTCCGTGATGAATGGGGAATTCTGCTGAATTAAAGCTGAATTTAAGCTGAATTACGATGATTGTCGTAGTTTTGGATGAGTAGGCTTTTGGTTTTGACCTATGCGCTCGTAATTTTTCTTGGCTGGCTGGTCATCTGGGCTGTCTGGCAGGCCCTGGTAAGGCGATCGCATTGGCGTCGTTTGCTTTCTGGTGTAAGGCTCACTAAATTGTTGGGATAACAAAGCTTTGGTGAGATCGATGTCGCCAATGCGTAAAAAGATCTATGGTTTAGACTTGCGCAAGGAATGCGTTTTCCACTCAACGAAGACTCAAAGTAGAAAAGAATGAAGCGGTTCAAAATCAATCGAGTCAAATGGTCGCTAAGGGCCTTTAGTGTGACGGTTCTTTGCGCCTTGCTGGCAAGCTGCACGCATACCCTAACGGTATCCGGGCGGATCCCGACGCCCCTCATCGAGCCATTACCGGTCTCAATAGGGCTCATCCGACCGCCTGAATTCAGTACCCATATTCACCGGGAAAAATTGCCGAGAGGCGGCGGAGATTGGACGATTGAATTGGGCGCGCTGCAGAATGCTTTTTTCGAGAACCTGTTTGATACTGTGTTCCAAGGGGTCCAGCCAGTGGATACACTGGGCTGTCGTGCTGAGGATAAAAGCATTGCCGTAGGAGTACGCTGCTCGGATGGCTTCGTGCGACTAAGCCTGCTTGAATATGCGTTCCTGCCGCCTGAGCTATCGGGATTGAAATTTTTCTCCGCGTCGACAAAGTATCAGCTCGAGTTGATGAATGCCGATGGGGCGGTCTTGGATACCTGGGTGGTAGTCGGGTACGGCAAAAACGAAGGCGGCGGCTTTCAGCCAACCGATGCCCTTAACGCAGCATCGGTGGAAGCGATTCGGGATGCCGGTGCGCGGGTTGCGTTGGAGTGGCCAAAGCGGCGCAATGTCCAGACTTGGTTGGATTCAGTTGGAGTCAAGAATGATCCAAAACCGATTATGTAACAGACGGTATAGTTGGAAATGTGTATCTGATTTTGGACGTGCGGCGACGGCCCGCCGAAAGATAGACGTTTTGGCGATGAGCTGGAAAGCTGGGTTGAGGGTGGCAGCGCGGCGCGTTACGGGCGCTTTTGGTCTTGTTCCAGTTGTTCTGTTACTCCAGCTCGGCGGATGTGCCACAACTCGAGTTGAACAGTCCCGTCAAACCAATGCTGTTCTGGGTACTGGCGAGGCGATGGTGATCCTTGGCCGCGCGACCTATAACGATCGTGAAACCGAAGAAAGCTTCACGGATTGTTTGGCGGATATTTTGAGTCAAGGCAGTAATCCGATTCGGTTGGTCTCGGAAGATCAGTTTAAAGATGACCTGTATCCCTGGTTTGAAGCGCGCACGGCGCCAACCAACGCTAATGATCTTGGGCGTTTATTTGCTGAAGCGGGTGTTCAAGCGCAAATCGACCAATCGAGTATTCGCTATTTGGCCTGGATTGAAGGCGATACCGTGACGGTCGATAAAGGCGGGTCTATGAGTTGTGCGGTGAGCACGTTTGGTGGCGGCTGCTTTGGTATGAGCTATTGGGAACAAGACGCTTCGTATGAAGCCTCTATTTGGGATTTGAAGAATTTGAGTGCTTCGGGGCAAATCAGCGCAGACTCCAATGGTACGAGTTATTTAGCGGGACTGGTTTTGCCCATTCCGATCTTGGCTCGGCCAGGTAATGCGGCATGCAAAGGTCTCGCGGCGCAATTGCGGGTGTTTATAACAGGGGTTGACGATTAGGCAGGTCGATGTTGTCAACGTCAGGAGTTCGACGGAATTCGACTGGGCTCCCCGACCGGCGGGGCTTCAGGGGTTGGGCCGAGGTCGGTCTCGGAGGCGTCGGTGGTTGAACGATTAGCGTCAATCGCCGCCGCTTTGTCGGGCCTAGGAATGAAGACTTGGCGCAGGGAGAAGTCAACTTCCTCAGGGATGCCGTTGCGCAACGCTGGGCGAAAGCGACTGTTCAGAACCATGGTTCGGGTCCAGCGCACCTCTCGATTGGGCACGTTTTCATTTACCACTTTGATCCGCCTGGCTCGCCCCTCGGTCGAGATCCTAAACCTTAAGTCTACGGCATATTCCGTATCGGACGCCGTCGAGTCGGGGCCAACCACGGCACTGAAATAAATAGGCGGATATACGTCGGGCCAGAGCAGGACGGGATCTGTGAGGCTGGTCGTTGGGACCGAGCTGCTTTTGGGTTGTGGGTCGTCCAAGGCCTCGGCGACCAGCGCGCCGTCCTCAATAGGGGGTGACGCGGGGTTGGCGGCGAGCCAAGCCGAGCGGTAGGCCGTCAGCGCTTTTCGGTTACCGGTCAGGATATAACCATCGGCTAAGGCCATCCACGCCTGGGTTAGGGTCTCGGCGTTGACCACAGTCTGATTCTGGACAACGGTTAGGATTTGCTCCAAGGCTTGCTCTTGTAATTGACGACTGCTGCCTCGCCAGCTGTAAACCCGAGCTTTTGTTTCCAGGGCATCAATTAAATTAACGCTGTAGGGTCCCTCGGCTGTCGTTGTTTCCAAAATAGCTTGGTCGAGTAGGTCGATAGCATCATTAAATAAGGTTTGTCTGAGCAGACGGTCCAGGTCTTCGGCAAAAGGCGGGATTGTTTTGGCCCGTTGGCCGAGATAAGCCCCAATGCCAACTTTGACCTGGCTGAGCGCTGGACTTCCGGCAGGGAGGACTTTTTCGGCAATACTCAGCACGTATCGCTGTGCAATGTCGGCCGCATCGGTCTGATCTGTAATGAGATAGGTGCGCGTGAGCCAATTGAGGTTGGTTGTTTGCTCCGCCGTGAACAAGCCATCGCTGCGGTGCTGAATGTTCTGGCTCCATCGAAAATGATCCTCTGCAGCGTCATAGTCCTCGCGCAGAAAACCGTTGATTCCAATAGCGGAGAGCAGTCGGGGTAATCGGGCGTCGAACAAGCTTTGATTTTGATTGAAATAGGACAGCGCTGCGCGCAAGGATTGATCGCCTTCCGTCAGATCGCCTGCATAAGTTTGGAGGATACCGACATTTGCCAGTCGCTTGGCCAGATAAATGGGGTCTTCGGGATCAGCACTGGCAAGGCTTGCATTTAGGTCCGCGGCAAGGCTTCGAGCTCGGTCTTGAGAGAGATTAGGCGTTGCGTTCAAGGCTGCGTTATTGGATTTGCTTTCTAAGAAGCTCAAATCATCGGTATTGTAAAGCAGGGAGAGGATCGGGTCCGGGGCGGCTTTGGCCAAGCATGCACTGAGGATGAGCAGCGTTAAGAGAATCGGGCGCATGCTTACACCTCCGCCTCGGTTTGACTGCCAGCGCTTTTAAACCGCTGCACGAAGGGCAGGTCCAACGTTTCAACGGGCAGTCCATCGTGCATCGCCGGCTTAAACCGCGCAACTTTGAAAACCTGTTTCATGAGTTCTCGAACTTGGCGTGGGTAGCGATCTTCAAAGCGGATATTGGTCGGTTTGCCTTCCGCTGTGATGTCCACCGTCATCTGTACTTCTAGGGTCTCTAAACGCGCTAATTTTCGATATCGCGTTGGCAGCGCCTGCTTGAGTTGATCAAGGTTGAAGCGAAAAGGCGCGCCGATCACGGGCTCAAAATTATCGGTATAGCCGCCGAATTCCGATTGTGCCGCCTCTGCAATCGGAAGGAAGTCTTCGCTTAAAGCCACGGTAAAGGTTTGAGGGGCTTGCGACCAAAGCGCCTCATCGCGATAAACGCCAGCTAAGATTCTTCGCCGGCGCAATTCTTGCCTGAGCTTCATATCACCGACTTTATTAGGGTCGAGGTCATTATATCGCCGCAGTCCCGAAATCAATTGGGGCGTTTGATCTTTAACTGCGTTTTGTTGAGCGTAGTGCGCCGCTGCGAGGTTTGCTTGGCCATCGAGGGTGAGTAGATCACCAATTTTTTGTTCAAATTGTGCGATGAGATCGGCAGGCAAATTCTGTGTCTTAGCGCGCGCCAGCAGTTTAATGGCATCATCGCTGTGGCAGCACCGAGCCGAAAATCGTTCAATGTCTAATCGAAGTAACGCCCGTTCGGGTTCAAAGGGCTCGCGCGCCAATTCGGTTTTAAGCGATGCGCTCAATAACCGTCTGGCCGCATCAAATTGTCCTGAGTAAAGATACCAGCGGGCCAAGGCAATTTCAGATTGGACTCGGGTATCAATCGAGGTGCTGCGTTGCCCCAAGAAATGATTGAATTGCTTGAATTGATTCGCCTGCCGGTAGTCTTTTTGTTCGATGTGCGCGCGTGCTAACTGATCCAAAATCGGTCCTTGTTGTTCCGTAACGACGCCATGCTCACGGTGCAGTGCATGTTGGGCTTGGAGCAGTAGATCTTCAGCGACAGCCCAGTTTTGATCAGCCATTGCCTTCCCCGCTTTGGATTGCAGCACATCTGCTTCTGACAAGGATGGCTGCGCCGCGTTGGCAACAGGGCCTGGCAGGCTCTGTGCAAGCACGCCCGGAACAAGGGTCACACTGAAGCCAATGATGAATACCGTACCAATCAAACCGGCAACAGTCGCTTGGAAACGCTTCAGCCGTTGAAATTGGGTCATAAGACGGGAACACCTTTTAGTAATCATTGCTGCAATATAGGTTTAAACGGGGTTAGGGCGCAATTCGTTCAGTTGATTTTCAGGTTGGGTGCTGAATAATGCAGGGCAAGGTCTGAGCGGATACCATTGTGTTGAAACAAATCATCAGTTTACTGTTTGGCTTGCTCTTTGCCGAACCGAGCTTGAGTGCTCATGAGGCGGGGCTAGGCTTGATCCGGCAAGGGCCAGCGCACCCCGTCAGTCGCCTTATGGCTGAAAACCCGGCTGCAAAGACGATGGATGAACCCGCGTTGGAGACCGCGGCGAGTGCAGTGGATCAACGCGGGAATACCGACAGTGCCATCGTTGAAGAGGGCGTTGAAGATGACGCCCCGGATGCGGTGGACGTTGTCGAGACAGCGGCAGAGGGTAAATTATCCAAAAGTGAGGCTCGGAAACAGCAAGAATGCCAGATGGCGAATGCGGCCATGACGGCGGTTGGTGTGACCCAAAACACATCCTTACAAGACTATGTTCGCCGGGTGGGTCAGCGCTTAGTCGATGTTGCCGAGGTGGGCGAGGAAACCTTTTCTTTTGACGTGCTGGAAACGCCCCAAATCCAAGCGGCGACCAACGCCTGCGGGAACATCTTTATCAGCACAGGTCTTATGATGCATCTCAATTCGGAATCTGAATTGGCGGCGGTGTTAGGCCATGAAATCATGCACGTCTTAAAGGCCCACGACAAACGCAGGAAGCGCCGCGAACTGCTAAAAGGCGCGCTTGGGTCCGCCACCGCAATGGTATTGGGTGGTAGCAGTTATTCGCGCAATGAAATCAACCGGTCGATGAGAACCGCGACCGATCTTGCGTTTACCCAGTACGACCAGAATCAGGAATTTGAGGCGGACAATTTTGGCGCGGAAATTATGGCGAAAGCCGGCTACTCACCAGAAAGCGTGGTGCAGGTCATGGCAATGTTTAAAGCCTTGGAGTCGGTTGAGTTCAAACAAGCCAGAGCCGAGGGGCGCTCGAATGCGTTGTTTCGCAGTTTTGTGACGTCGCACCCGCCCACCCCAGAACGCTATGATCGGGCTGTTATCAAGGCGCGGGCATTGAATGCTGAAAACAATGATTATCGGTCAAGCGATGAATTTCTCGAGCAGCTCGATGGCGTGCCTTATGGACTCACGCGCACAACCGGCGTGCTGCGGGGGAACCGGTTTTATCATGCCCGGCTTGGTATTACGTTGGCCCTACCTGAGGGCTGGCGGCAAAAGCAGGTGCCCAGCGGGGTCTTGTTTGAGTCTGCAAGCGGGGACGCGGCGTTTGAGCTCAGTACGGCTCGCCTGAAAAAAGGTCTTACCCCCGAGGCGCTCGTGAACGAGGGGCTCGGCTTTAAGGTTATTGAAGGGCGTGATCTCACCATTGATGGGATGCCCGCCTACATTGCAACCGCGGAGCGTGCGCAAACCGTCTTCGGCGAGCGGCCGATTCGATTAATTGTTGTCTTTGATCAACGCCGGGGCCTGGCCTTTGTCGGCCAAGGTTCCGGAAAGTTTGATCTTAAGAAGTTGGCGGATGACGGGTCTTTTATCAAAATCGGTTTTAGCCTCGCGCGGATGCAGAAAGCCGACTTTGAGGCGGCGAAACCGCTACAGCTTAAGGTGGTTCGAGCAAGCCCCGGCACCACGATGGCGAGCCTTGCAGCCCAGTCGGATCTACCGAATTATCCCGAAGACGAACTGCGAGTCATTAATGGCTTGTACCCCCAGGGCGAGCCTGAACCAGGGCAGCTGATCAAGATCATTGATTAACGAAACAGGGTGATCAGAGCCGCGTGTGAGGCGAGCTGTTGCGCCTCGGTAATGCCTTTGATGCGGCCCCGGGCAATCAAATAGTTAACCCCTAGGTCCTCGGAATATCGCGCTAGCGTGTCTTGAACAAAGGTTGCCGCGCCAACGATAAAAGCGGGTTGATCGGGCTGGTCGGGTTGATCTTGAGCGGCTGCGCGACGGCTCTCTTGCCCCAATTGTTCCCTAACAGCCGTCGCCAGTGCGGCATCTTCGGTAATAAAAATCGTTCGCATAACGGGCACGACGTTGGGCTGCGCTTGATCTGCCGCTTTGAGGGCGGCCCGATATTGCGCAAAGTTTTGGGAAAGTTCACTGAAGGTTTCCATGGGCGAGGCGAGGTAAGGGCAGCCAAATGCCGCGGCTTGCTTGAGCGCCAGTGGCCCGAAGGCTGCGATCCAGAGCCTGGGATGCGGGCTTTGGTAAGGCCTTGGGGAGAGGTACAGCCCACGATCATCTTTGTGATGAATCGCCTCCCCAGACCAAATCGTCAGCATGCGCGTTAAGGATTGCTTGAATAACGCGCGTTTTTGGCGGGGATCTACCCCGAAGACGTCGAACAAGTCTTCGCTGAACCCGCGTCCGAGGCCTAGAATGAGTCGGCCTTGGGCAATCTGGTCCAGCATGGCGACCTCTTCTGCGACACTCACCGGATGCCGGATGGGCAAAACCAGGGACGTGGTGCCGAGGTCAATGGTACTGGTTCGAGCCGCGGCAGCCGCCAGTAAAATCAGCGGCGCGCTCAGCGCAGCGGGGCCTGCAAAATGATTTTCGGGCAACCAAAAGCCCTCAAAGCCCATGGCTTCGGCCTTTGCAGCTTGATCGGGGATTCGTTGTAGGGCCTCAACACTGCTGAGATCCCAGGCGGTGACAGCAAGTTTCACGTAACGCTCAAGTTATCGATTGATCGATACTCTAACGCGGGGGTGTCATGAAAACCACCGCAGGCTGTGGCAGAATGTCGGCTCGATGATAATGAGTGTCCTGTATGAATCCCCTTACTCCTGTTTTAGTTGGCGTTAGTCAAATCCTTGAGCGCGGCTTTGATCCTGATGCGGTGAGAGAGCCCATTGATTTGATGCTCACGGCGGCGAAAGCGGCTGCGGTTGACAGTCAGTCCTCCGATATAATATCGGCCATCGATAGTGTTCGAGTGGTCCGGGGCATTTGGCGTTATAAGCAGCCCGCGGGGTATCTCGCCGAGGCCTTAGGTCTTGATAAGCCAGAACTGGTTGGTACGCCCTTTGGTGGTAACTCGGTGCAGGCCTTGGTGAGTCAAACGGCACTGGATATTTTAGCCGGCGAGATCGAGGTGGCCCTGGTCGTGGGCGCCGAGGTTGGCAACACCCAAGCCAAGCTTGCCAAGCTGGGTCAGACGATGACCTATCGCGAGACGGAAGGCCCCTACGACAAAATGCTCGGTGAAGAAGTGCCGATGTCCTGTGAGGCGGAGAAGGCGCGCGGTGTCGCGCAGCCGATACAGATGTACCCGATGTTTGAAAATGCCATTCGCCATGCTCGTGGGGAGTCCATTGCAGACCATCGCGATCGAATTGCCAAATTATGGAGTGGCTTCAGTGCGGTTGCGGCTCAGAACCCCACCGCTTGGATTCAAAAAGAGGTCTCCCCGGAGGAGATCAAAACCGCGTCCGCCAGCAATCGTATGGTGAGCTTCCCGTATCCAAAACTGATGAACTCGAACAGCGCAGTGGATATGGGTGCGGCGTTACTGATGACCAGCGTTGAAAAAGCGCGGGCGTTGGGTATTCCAGAAAGTCAGTGGGTTTACCCCTGGTCGGGTGCAAATGCCCATGACACCTATGCGGTTTCGAATCGTGCGAATCTGCATTCGTCGCCAGCGATCCGGCACGCCGGCAACAAAGCCCTTTTGCTCGCAGGGGTGACGGTTGCGCAACTGGACCGCGTTGATGTTTACAGCTGCTTTCCATCAGCCGTGCAGGTCGCTGTCGCCGAGTTGGGGCTGGATGACACCAAACCGCTGACGATTACGGGTGGTTTGACCTTCGGTGGTGGGCCTTTAAATAATTACGTCATGCACAGTATTGCGAAGATGGTTGAGCTCAGCCGGTTGCATCCGAGCGAAATCGGTCTGATTACCGCCAATGGTGGTTACCTTACCAAGCATGCCTTTGGGGTCTATAGCGCAACTGCGCCAGCGCAAGATTTTCAGTTTGCAGATGTGCAGGACGCGGTGGATGCCGAGCCAACCCGCACGGTTCTGCAGGACTACGACGGGCCTGCAACGGTTGAGTCTTATACCGTGATGTATGGCCCTGAAGGGCCAAAGGCGGGGCACCTCGTGTGCTTAACGCCAGCAGGTGAACGGGTTTGGGCGAACGTCGAAGATCCAGCAGAATGGGTCGCCATGACCGAATCCGAAACCTGCGGTCGGGCGGTGATGGTGGATGGCTCGGGCGCGGCGAGGTTTGTCTGAGATGAACCCTTTTCTTGCGCGCATGGGATATGGTCCAGATGACCGCGTCTTAATTCTGCATATCGATGATATGGGCTTTTGTCACGCGGCGAATGCAGCAAGCCTTGCGTGCCTAACCGAAGGGTCCGCGACCTGTGCATCGATTTTGGTGAACGGGCCTTGGTTTCAAGAGGCTGTTCAGATGGCCAAAGCGAACCCGCAGCTGGATTTGGGCGTGCATTTAACGCTCACGGCAGAGTATCCAACCTACCGCTGGCCTGCGCTCAGCAGTCGGGATCCAGAAACCGGCTTGCTTGATGCCGACGGCTACTTATGGGCGACCCGAGAAGATGCGGTGCGCAAGGTATCTGTTGCCGCCGCAGAAGGCGAGATGCGGGCCCAAATCGATGGCGCGTTGGCGGCTGGAATCGACGTGACGCACATTGATACCCATATGGGGTCTGTGGTGCATCCAAAGTTTTTAGGCAGTTATCTGCGGCTTGCTCACGAATACGGTGTGCCTGCCTTTTTGCCGAGAATTACCCGGGATCGACTCCAAGCGTTGGGCGAGGGGGATATGGCGGATGAGTTCCTGCAGGTTTTGGCGATGATTGATACGGATCAAGTGCCCACCCTTGATGACATCATCATCGAAACGCTCGTACCAAAGACTTCAAAGCATGATTTTTATCGCGATCTGATTAAAGGCGTGCAACCGGGGCTCACCCACCTACTGTTTCATCCGGCGGTTGCGGGCGCGGAACTCGAAGCCATAGCCGATACCCATGCCTCTCGTCATGCCGACTATGAGGCTTTCTTGGATCGATCTTTACGCGATTTTGCCGAAAGTTTGGGCATTCATTTGGTGGGTTATCGGGACCTTAAAGCCCATTTGATCGCTTGATGATCCTGAACAGCGGGCGTGCTGATGCGCAACCCTGATGAAGTGGACGCGGCCGCAACGCAGCGATTGAGCTGGTCAGAACGCGCATTAACGCGCGCTGAGATCCTGCACGCCCTGGGCAAGGGGCAATCGGGTGATGAACTCGTGAATCCGCATTTCGAGTCGGTTGTGCCCAGTGACGTTAAAGCCCGGGCGGGTCGTTCATCGGTTGCCATTGTGATATTAGATGAAGCTCAGCCCACAATTGTGCTGACCAAGCGCAGCGCTAAGATCCGCTTTGGCGGACAATTTTGTTTTCCAGGCGGACGAGAAGCGCCGGAAGATGATGGCTTAAAACAAACCGCGCTGCGGGAAACCTTTGAGGAAATCAATGTGCTGCCCAGCGCGCTGACCTACATCGGCTGCCTGGGAACCTATTTCACTCACGCCGGCTATCTGATCGAGCCCAATGTTTTCATGGCGGATGCTGACGTATCCTATCGGCCGGATCCTGATGAGGTTGCAGAGATCGTTTTGGTGCCTTTGTCTGCGTTGCAAAACAAGGCCAACTATCACTTGGTAACGCGAGGGGGTGGACGCGCCAATTTCAATTTTCGGTGGTCGCACATTCAGGTTGGCGGCCCAACCGTGTCACTGATGATTCATTTGATGCACAGCCTTAGTGGTGTGTTGAATCCTCATGATCGCAATTCGTGGCGCGACAAATTTTAAAGTTACGCAGGTGCGCCGCCGCTAAAATAAGACCGGCAACAATGGTCACGCCGCGCTCGGCGGTGGGGGTTAAAACGCTGTGCCCAACCAGACCGGCAAACAGTAACAGGCTGAGCCCGGTGCCGCCCAGCAGTAGGATGAGAAGGTCTTTGTGCTGGCGACAACCAATACCAAGCGCAATCAGGCTCACTGGCAGAATGAACCACAATAAAACCAGGTGAAAGGTTTGCTCATCTAAAAGCCCGGTTTGGGTGATGGGCGCAATTGTCAGCAGGACTGGCAGCGCCAAACAATGCAATAGGCAGGTTGCCGAAAGGAAGACACCAATTCGGTCAAGGTAGGGCATTGCAGCGCTGAAGGATCGTTGTTTCATAAGCGCGCTGTTATACCATAAAAAGCCAGAACCTCAACCTTCTCGCCCAAAATTATTGCCCGCAAAGTCATAGTCATTGATCGAAGCCACCGCTATTTTCTATTTTTACGAAATTGATGCTAAGCAGTAGTTTTGCCGCGCTGCCTGCCGCGGCGACGGTTGTCGTGGCCTCGGGCGCAAAGTGGCCCATCTCGACGCCCCACCACACCCCACACCTTGGCGGGTGGGGATATTTTTTACGGCCCAGATCCGCGCTGGCTGCGATCTACTGAGTGTCCCTTCGCGCACTGTCAGCGGCTAAGGGCTTTGCCGCTTGTAAGTCGACAGCAATGCCGGTCATAAACGATTGATTGCTGAAAGGCTCGAAGCTACCGGGCCCAGAGGGGAGTAGCACGTTGGCGTTGGTCCCGGCGTGTTTTGCCGCAGTTTTCATGCGCTGGCCTTGGTTCCCCCAGCCATGGGTCATGGCAACAACGCCCGGCCGAAGCGTCTCATCAAACGCGATGCGGGTGGTGAGGGCGCCAAATTCGTTGAACAATTTGACCGTGCTGCCATCTTGAAGCTGACGAGACTGCGCGTCACTCGGATGAATGTACAAGGGGTTATCCAAATGCTTGGGTCGTTTTAATTGTTCGACGTTATGGAACCAACTGTTGAGCATGTAGTTCGTTCGGCGGCTAATGAGCTTGAGTTGACCGGTGGCCTCCGCGCTTAAGCTTTTGAATATAGCCTCGCATCGATCGCGCGCCGCCGCCATGGTTTCGGGGCAACAATCCACCAGGCCCGTATCGGTTTGAATTACGGACTCAAATAAGCTTTCTGGCGCGGTGGTCTCTAGTACTTTGACGGGCATTAAAGCGGCCGATAACGCGCTGATACTGGTGTCTGAGGCGCCCAGCATATGATCCAAGCGGGCAAAGGGATCCGGTAACTCGGTATCGTTTTCCGGCTCATTGAGATAAGCCTGCTCTAGGCGCGCCATGATTTCCCATTCTGGCTTGCGCTCAAAGCCCGGCGCAACGAGGGCCTCAGTAAACTGTACAAAGGGTTTGTGCTGCAGGCCGAGTCCAGCCAGGTTAATGTCCGCCCGCTCAAACATATCGGTCGCAGGGAGCGTGATGTCTGCAAAATCGCTGGTCGCACTTGGGTAGATGTCAATGACCACCAGAAACTCGAGTTGCTCAAGCGCCGCTTGCATGCGCGCACTATTGCCGATGGATAACAGCGGATTACCCGAAATGACAATCAGGCCCCGGATGGGATCGGGATCATCCAAGATCATGTCTGCCATCAGATTCCCCGGTAAGGATCCGCGCACCGTTCGGAGCTTGCCGAAGCTAGAGTCTTGGTAACGCGGTGGTTGCCCGCGGGTCGCGCCGGCTTTGGCGGCCGGGTAAAACCCATTGGCATAGCGATTACCGCCGGCTCGACCAAGATTTCCCGTGACCAAACTCAACATATAGATCAGCCAATAGGCGACTGCGCCTTGCCGGCCCATATTGACCCCCGTCGACATATAGATGGAGGCTTTATCGGCCGCCGCGAAATCGGATGCCAGGGTTCGAATCTCACCCGCGGTCAAGCCAACCACCGAGGCCACGCGTTCGGCGGGGTATTGGGCAACGAAGGCCTCGAGCGCGCCTAAGTTTTCGCCATGGGCGCGAGTCGCGGCCTGATCAATTAAGCCTTCCTGAAAGCAGTGGGCGAGCATGGCGCTCAGCAAATAGACATCTGAGTCCGGTTTGACCTGTCGTAATTCGCCTAACCCGGTGACCGATTCGTTCTGTCTGGGGTCTACAAAGATGAGCCGAGCCCCGCGCTTTTTTGCGGCCCGGAGTTCGGCGACGGGATCCGCGATGGAGACAAAACTCATATGCGAGACGCGTGGGTTCGCGCCCAATATGAGCATTAAGTCGGTCTGCTGAATATCCGGAACAGGATGGATGGTGCTGGAGCCAAAGACGGCTTCTGAGGCGGCAAACTTGTTCGCGCAGTCCTGGGTGCCGGAGCTGAAGTTTCGTCGGCTGCCGATCGCGCTGACAAAGGAACTGATCGCAGGGCCCGCCGTTGAGTTAAAGGCCAATGGATTGCCTGAGTAGATCCCAAGGGCGTTGTTGCCATAGCGCGCCTGCAGGCCGCGTAGTTGCTCACCGACGGTGGCCGCTGCCGCCTCCCAGGAAATCCGTTCGAAGGTGTCCCCATTCTTCCGTAATGGCCAGCGCAGACGGTCGGGGTCTTTATGAATGTCCAGAACGGCCAATCCTTTGTGGCAGGCAAAACCCTTGGTGACGGGGTGTTCCTTGTCGGGCAGGATCGATTTTATTTCGCCGTGCTCAAGGGTTGCGATGAGTCCGCAGCTGGGTTCGCAAACTCGGCAAAAGGTTCTTTTTGTTTCGGGCTGATCCATTGATGCGCTCGTCTCTTAGGTTGGCATCCTTAAGTAAAGCCTTTAGCATCTAGCAATTCAAGGCTTAAGGAATTCTCAATGTTTGAAGATCAAGTGGTGGTGGTAACCGGTGGCGCGGGGGTGTTGGGTCAAGCCGTGGTGCAACATTTCTTAGCACGTGGGGCTGTGGTGGTCTCGGTGGACTACAATCAAGCCTTGCTGGATGCCGCGTTTCCAAACCCTGGGCCGCACTGTCACCTGGCAGTTTGTGATTTGACAAGCCGCGACGATTGCGCGGCCTTATCCGAAGAATTACTTCAAACCCATGGTGCGGTGGATGTGTTGTGTAATATTGCGGGCGGCTTTCAAATGGGCGAGACCGTGTTTGAAACGCTTGATGAGACCTGGGATTTCTTATTTAACCTTAATACGAAGTCGATTATTTATATGACGCAAAAGATCGTGCCAGCAATGGTTGCAGCCGGCTGCGGCAAGGTGGTCAATGTGGGCGCCGTTGCGGCGACGCAAGGTCAGGCGCACATGGGGGCTTACCTGGCGTCGAAGTCGGCCACCATTCGGCTGACTGAAAGTCTTGCCGAAGAAGTCAAACAAGCGGGTGTGAATGTCAATTGTGTGCTGCCAGCGGTCATCGACACCCCAAGAAACAGATCGGATATGCCCGACGCGGACTTCGGTCAGTGGGTCGCGCCCGAGCACCTGGCCGCGGTCATTGGCTTTTTGGCCAGCGCTGAGGCGATCGCCGTGCACGGTGCGGCAATCCCGGTTCGAGGGCTCGGCGGATGAGCGCGCCAATACAACCCTGGACGCGCGTTGCGACAAAAGTGCTCAACGATTTGCGAATCATGAAGGTTCAGGAGGTCACTGCGATTTCGCCTAAAACGGGCAATGCCCATGGGTTTTTCGTGTTGGATACGGTGGACTGGGTGAATGTCCTACCGATCACGGCGGATCAAGAGGTGGTTTTTGTCCGTCAGTATCGTCACGGAAGCGACGCCATATCGCTTGAGATTCCAGGCGGCATGGTTGACCCCGGTGAAGCGCCGATCGTTTCAGCGGCCCGAGAATGCCTCGAGGAATCCGGTTTCCGGGCCAGTCATTTAACGTCTTTGGGGGTGCTGAATCCGAATCCAGCGGTATTTAATAATCAATTACACACGTTTGTCGCTGAGAACGTGGTGATTGAAGGGGATATTCAGAATACGGCCACTGAGCAAACCGAGGTCGTGTTGGTGCCGAGGGCGGAACTCACAAGCTATCTACTGGATGGTCGGATTGATCATGCGCTCGTCGCAGCAACGCTTTGGCGTTACCTGTACCTAAATCAAAGCTAAGAAAGTCGGCGGGTTGCGATCGGAAAAGCCTGATCAATCAAGGATTGTCGCTGACGAAAGAAATCCGCGGCAGCAGGGTCGGGTTGTCTTGAAGCCTCCCACGCGGCAAAATTTTTGTACCAGGTAATCAATAGCGCGGTCTCTTGAAGGGCCGGCGTCGATTGCCGAAATAACGCTTTAACCTCAGTATCAAAATCACCCTCGAAAGTTTCCCAGGCGCGCTCGGACAAGGTAATCAGCTGATCAACTTGGTTGCCTGGCAGGGTCCAAAAGCGGAAGACATAAAGGCCGGCTTGATCAAAAGATTGGGTTTGGGTCGGTCGAACGGTGGCGCTGAAGTGATGTGCCTGAACGACTTCAAAGCCTTGCATAAGGGTGTCAGAGGTCAAGGTCGCTTGCTTTGTTATCAGCAAGCACTCATCGCTGGCCAGCCCGAACAGTCCTGTGAAGATGCCGACTAGGGCGGCCCCCGTCGTGTTTGAATCAAACTGGGTTCTCAGGGTCTGCAGATCTTTGACGAGGCTGCCCGCGCCAAGATGCTTGAGTTGACTCACGTGGTAGTGGCTCATAAGGCACCCTGTCGATACAGGGCGTGAGCGGGGTTATTGACTGGCCACTTCAAAGGAAAGCTGCTCGAGGTCATTGGTAATAATCATCGCTTGAATATCTTTAATGTAATCTGCGCCGCGACTCGAGTAAGCCAGCAAGCCCTCGGCCAGCAAAACGCCCCGCAAGGGCGCGCCCAGTTCGCGCGTCGTTTGCCGTAAGTTTCTTAAGCTTTGGTAGGCGCGGTTGGTGTTGAGGTTGTGCAAATAAGCAACGACACTATCTCGCGTATGCTCGAAACGTTTGACCTCGTGGGAACGGCCTGCATCGCGTTGCCGGGGCTTGAGCCCACAACCGGCTTGATAGCACCACATCCCAAAATAATTATTCGCCTGGCGAGCAAACCGGGACGTGCCCCAGCCGCTCTCATTCGCCGCTTGCGCCAAAACCAAGGAGGCTGGCACCACATCAACGCGCTGTAGGACTTGCGCAATGAGCTTGTCGGTCGGACGGTTATGCTGCGCAGTGGGCAGTCGATACCGTTTGGCCAGGCGCAGAAGATCGGCCTGTTGCGCGCTGGATAAGGCTCGCCCCGTGGCATTGATCGCCTCCATCTGTAAAAGGCGTGCGCGTTCGGCCTCAATGGCGGCATTTGCGTCGAGAACAAAGGGCATCAAATAATCGAAAAAAGCGGATTTTTTTGTTTGCACATCTCGAATGGCCGCGAAGTCCGGACGGGCCGTGTCCAGCTCCGAATGCTTGGCCAAGGTTGCGCCGGCGAGCGTTGTTGCAGGCAGTAATATTAACCAGACGAGCAGAATCATTTGCATGTTTGAATGCCGATTTCTTAGTGGACGACCGATCTTATCCATTATTTCTTCATTATCAAGTCATTTTTTTTCATTATTTGGTTGATTTTTGAGGCATTCTGACCTGGGTTCAGGCTGGTAGCATTTACAAATTCGTGTCGAGTCGGTTGAATGGGGTGAGGTTTAGGCAGGGGTTCACGATGGCGGCGAGACAGAAAGTTCTGGTGTTGTACTTGGCGACGTCGGCGTTGGATACGCCAGTTGTTGGATGGGCGCAGTACGATGGCTTTGGTGACAGCAAGCCAATGACCGGGGATGAGGATGTGCCGCCCTACAAGACTGGGGTCGATGCCCTCCTCGATGGTTGGCGGTTGATTCAAGCGAGTCCCTTGGTCAGCCACGTCTCGGGTGAGGAATTTCGGACAGATTATTTAAAGTACGAATTTTTTTTCGAGCAGTGGTACTCGATAGAGCCCAAGCTGTGATGACCAGTTATCAATGCCTGCAGGGCAATGAATTGGATAACGTGCTGTGCGCGTGTCGTGAGCCGCCCGTAACGGGTCTGTTAGCGGGGCCTTGCACGGCCTGCCGAATGCGCTGGCCTTTAAAGGGATGTCTAAAGGGATGTCGCGCGTCGACTGCGCGGTGGGGGTGTCAATGGGTCATGAGTTAGGTTTGACAACGCTGCAAATGGCGGAATTTGTGGCGCGAGGCGTATTGGCCTTCGAAGGCGTGGTGCCCGAGGCGTTGAATGCGCGGTTTCTAGAGCAGCTGCGCGCACCGGCCGGCGATGCAGAAAGAACGCTCAGTCAGGCGTATAGTCGGTTAATTCACAACCCCAGCATTCCGAAAATCTCCCCCGGCACCAGCCTGCCAGATTGTTTTCAATCGGGGAACTGCCTGCATGATATTTTCGCCTTACCGGTGGTTAAAGGCATGATCCGAAGCTTGGTGGGGGATGCCCCGATTTTTGATCATCACTTTCTGCATTTAACGTTAGGGGCAGGGACTGAGATGCAGCGAACGTCCAAGGCTGTCTCGCAACACAATCATCAAGATTCAACCATTGATCCAAGACAAGCATTCGACATCCAGCTATTTTACTTTCCCCAGGCGGTCACGCGTGCAATGGGGGGGACACGCTACATTCCGGGTTCTCATTTGCGGCGGGTCAGCGAGGCTGCCATCGCGCGCTATCAAAACATCGTGGGTCAAGAGCACGTCGTTTGCCCAGCAGGTAGTCTGTATGTGTTTCACATGGGGCTTTGGCACGGCGCTGGGCGCAATCAATCCAATGAGGACCGCTACTTATACAAGATTCGGCTGGGACCTAATGCGCCTCAGGTGCGGCTTTGGAATGACTCGGATCTTGTGACCCAACCAGATTCGCCGAGGCCTATTTTTTGGACAGATCCGAATCATAAAGATCCCGTTGCCAACCAACTGATGGCGCTTGAACCCTGGTTCGAGGCGGACACCGGCCGGTTAGAGCTCATTAACCGTTTGAAACTGTGGCGTTATATCACCGGGGATCCCAAGGCGGATGTCGATTACTGGTTAACGCGGGTTGAAAATGAATGGGGCTTGCCTTGATTAATGGGGCAAGGTTCTGAGGCGAACCCAGCCGGTTTCAATATGATCAACGGCCGCGTCATACCCCTGCTCACCCGGGAGTAATAAGGCACGGGTTTCGGGGTCGACGAGCACCTGATGGTAGTCTTGGATTTGATCCATCGCGGCCAGGACGGCGTCTGCGGTATCAAATGCCTGCAAGTTTTGAATCATCCTGAGGGTTGGGGTCATGATCGCCATGCTGCCCGCATCGAATCGACTTAAAATCTCTGTTGGGGTCAGCCATTCTGAATCGATGAGTTCACCTTGGTCATGAGACGCGTCTTGGTTGCTTGGGTGCTTTGCGAGAAAGAACCGAGCATCAAACCGCTTGGGTGAGCCGAGCGGTGTGATCCAGCGCGCAACCGGTTTGATCAGCGCCGCGTTGGGGATCAGTTGGTAGTCAGATAACAGCGTATTAAAGGAGAGCGTACCGGCATTGAGTTGGTCTCTGAGGTCTGCTTGCTGGGCTTGAGTGAGCGGTGCCGATGCTGGACCGCTTGGATCGGGGAGGGTCAGCAAAATACCCGCCTCTTCGAAGCATTCCCGAATCGCGGCAACATAATATGACCGATGATCCTCGGGGGTCTGCGCTGTGATGGGGCCTGGATAGTCGAGCTCGACTTCGCCTGAAACGGCCACCGTCACATCGGCCGGGTCCACAGCGCCACCCGGGAACACCCACATGCCACCGGCAAATAAGGTTTTAGCATGACGGCGCATCATCAAAATCTTTAATTCAGGCCGATCGGCGATCAGCAGAACGGTGGCAGCGGCACGGATCGGCACCATCGCTGGGTCGAAGTCAGTCATGGGTCGTCTTATCCTTTGCGTGATCAACGTGGGGTGACGCGCGGGTCAAGCGCGCAGTGGCACGAGGCCGGGCCGCGCAAATCAACCCCGGCGCCATCATTTGGACTTCTGCTTTGCGTTCGAGGTCTTCACGCGGGTTGATTTTTGCTTTGGGAAGAACGGCGCAAGGTATCGGCCGGTATCACTGTCGGGGCATTGGGCGACTGCCGCGGGGGTGCCTTGGGTCAGCACGTTACCACCCGTTGGGCCGCCGGCTGGTCCCAGATCAATGATCCAATCCGAAGTTCGGATCACATCTAGGTTGTGTTCAATCACCACCACAGAGTTGCCGGCATCGATTAAACGGTTTAGAACCCCCAATAATTTTCGAACATCGTCAAAGTGCAAGCCCGTCGTTGGCTCGTCCAGCAGATAAAATGTTTTGCCGGTGGCAATTTTGGACAGCTCCCGGGCTAATTTGATGCGTTGCGCCTCGCCGCCGGATAAGGTGGAGGAGGGCTGGCCGAGGGCAAGGTAATCAAGCCCAACGTCCACCAAAAGTTGCAATTGATTCACAATCTTTGGATGTTCTGAGAAATGCAGGACCGCCTCGGCAACGGTCAATCTCAGTACGTCAGCGATGGATTTTCCTTTGTATTGCACCTCGAGCGTTGCCACATTAAAGCGGCTGCCATCGCAGGCCTCGCACTTGACGTAAACATCGGATAAGAAGTGCATTTCAATTTTACGCACGCCGTCACCCTGACAGGATTCGCAGCGGCCGCCTTTGACGTTGAATGAAAATCGGCCCGGGGTATAGCCGCGGACGCGTGATTCGGGCAGTAGGGCGAAAAACTTTCGAATCTCATCAAATACCTTGATATAAGTCACCGGATTGCTGCGCGGTGTGCGGCCGATGGGTTTTTGGTCGATGGCCACGACCTTGTCGAGCTGATCTAGGCCAATGACGGCTTTGTGTTTGCCAATTTTTTGTTGGCTGCCGTGAAAGTGCCGCGCCATGGCGGGATACAAAATATCGTTCACCAACGTTGATTTGCCTGCCCCTGAAACGCCGGTTACGGCAACGAGCATCCCGAGTGGGAAGGCGACCGTTAAATCTTTCAAATTATTTTCTTTGGCGCCGGTCACCTGAACCGCACCTGACGGTGTTCGGGGTTCTGCCCGCAGTGGGATGCAGGCACGACCTGAGAGATAGTCGCCGGTTATGGAAGCGCGGTTTTTAAGTAAGGTCTTTGGGGTGCCGGCGTGGATCACGCTGCCGCCTTGGGTGCCTGCCCCGGGTCCAAAATCAATAACATAATCAGCCGCCCGAATGGTGTCTTCGTCGTGTTCAACCACAATGACGGTGTTGCCGATATCGCGCATTTTAAGGAGGGTGTTTAAGAGCCGCTCATTGTCTCGTTGATGCAGACCGATGCTGGGCTCATCGAGAATGTAGATGACCCCGGAAAGCTCTGATCCGACCTGGCTGGCCAAGCGAATTCTTTGGGATTCGCCGCCAGACAGAGAAGGGCCAAGCCGATTCAAGGATAGATAGGATAGGCCAACTGCATTCAAAAAGCCCAGGCGGCCTCGAATTTCTTTGAGTAATTCTACGGCGATTTCTGCATCAGAACCCTGCAGGGCGATGTGGTCGAAAAAGTCGAGGGACGCATCGATCGTCATGGCGGAGATATCGATGAGGGTTCGACTTGCAACCGTTACCGCCGCCGACTCTTTGCGAAGCCGCTCGCCCTCGCAGACGTCGCAAGGGGTGTTGGCCAAGAACTGGGCATACCAGCGTTTCATGCCCTCAGACTTGGTGTTCCTAAAACGTCGCATCAGGCGATTGAGCAGCCCTTCGTAACGTGAGTTGGTTGTGCCGTGGGAACCCCAGTTGATTTGGTAACGCTTCTCGCCAGTGCCGTACAGAATGGTTTTGCGTTGGGTTGGTGTGAGCGCGGTCCAAGCTTTTTGAGTGGGTATCTTTAGGTGTTCAAACATTTGCTTATGAAAAATCGCGGTCATCGATCGACTGTCTTGATCGATTCGGCCAACCGGCTTCAGCGCACCGTCACGCAGTGACAAGGTCTCATCTGGGATGACCAGATCCGGATCAAACGCGACTTGAGTACCCAGCCCGTTACACGCCAGACACATCCCTTGGGGGCTGTTGAACGAAAAGGATTGGGGCGACAGGGCGGGAAAGGAGATGCCGCAATCGGCGCAGGCGAGGTGTTCTGAAAATATCCGGTCGGACTCATCGACCTCCACCAACATTGAGCCCTTGCCCATGCGTAGGGTTTGTTCAACGCTGTCGGTCAATCGGTCTTTGATGTCATCGCGGATGACCAAGCGGTCGGTAATGAGTTCGACGGTGTGTTTTTTGCGTTTGTCTAAAACGGTTAAGTCCTCGACGCGTTTGATCTCGCCATCGACCCGAAGTCTGACAAAGCCTTGGGCTCGCGCGCTGTCGATGACATCACGATGTTCGCCCTTGCGGTTCACCAATAATGAGTGCATGAGATTAACCCGTGTCCCTTTCGGATATTTCAGGAGCTCCAAGACGATTTTTTCAGCGGTCTGACCCGCCACGGGTTTATGGCACTGATGACAGTGCTGCTGGCCGACGCGGGCAAATAAAACCCTAAGGTAGTCCGAAATTTCTGTGATGGTGCCAACGGTTGAACGGGGGTTGCGGCTGGTGGTTTTTTGTTCGATTGAAATGGTCGGCGAGAGTCCCCGAATGGTGTCGTACTTGGGTTTTTCCATTTGACCCAGAAATTGTCTGGCATAGGCTGACAGGGATTCGACATAACGCCTCTGGCCCTCGGCATAGAGCGTATCAAAGGCTAGAGATGATTTTCCAGAGCCTGAGACCCCAGTCAGCACAACCAGTTTACGTTTTGGGATTTTGACTTCAATGTTCTTGAGGTTGTGCTCTCGAGCGCCCTTAATCAGGATGTGATCGAGTTCTTCTGCCGCTGATTTCATAAACCGTTCCTAACGCTTGGTGCTCTGCTGTGTTACGGACAGCTGAGAATTTAAGGCCATTCTATCCAGGT
>Ga0206126_10002121_pt1 | contig 22393 bp, 18 predicted proteins | sample Helgoland_Spring_5_FD_148621 | JGI IMG/M metagenome (GOLD analysis project Ga0206126, IMG submission 148621) | Pelagic subsurface seawater microbial communities from Kabeltonne, Helgoland, North Sea - Helgoland_Spring_Bloom_20160412_1 | ecosystem: Environmental > Aquatic > Marine > Epipelagic ...
AATCTCTAAACGAATAGGAACGTTAGAGGCGGACTTAGATGCAAAGAATGCGTCTACGCTAGTAATGAATCCGCCATTTGCATTTTGTAACTGGAACGACTGAGCGATAGGCTCTCTACGCTTGACGCCATCTCCGCGGCGGCCGCGGCCGACCGTTGTCCTTCGTGGCCGCGGCCGTGGCCGTGGAGCCGGACGGGTTCTGCTTCTTCTAGTAGTAGAGATTACGTCAACCAAAGATACTTCAATGCCAAGAGCGCTGTAGTTAGTAGCAGCGCCTGAAAGAGCATCATTTTCATTATCAGTACTAATATCTAAGATCTTAACTAAGGCTTGACCGCCGTCAAACTTAATTGTATCGTTATTAGGAATAAAGAAAGAACCTTCGATATCTCCAAATGCATCAGTTGTAAAATCACCTGGTGCAGAAGCAGTATTTGGGTGCCCGGTTGAACCAGCATACTCACCGCCTAAGAAATCATCAGGAGGAGTTACTTCGCCGAATCTTCTATAGGTTTCTTTTTTAACATAATCACCAATGTTTGTTCCATCAAAGAACATAAAATGCTGTCTATTAGGAGCTAATTGGCTAGCTCTAAAGAATACTCTTCTAGAGCGAATAAACGGAATAAGATCAATTTCTACTACTCTTTGACCTATTAAGGTGCGGGTTGTTGTAGTTGTTGTTCTACCTCTAGTAGTTGTTCTACGAGAAAGAACCCGGCTTTGGCCGATAATAGATCCTACTTCAGGAAGCTCAAGATCTTCTGCAATTCCCTGAGGACGAATAATACTATTAGCTACATCTCTTTGCTCATCAGGAGTAGTGCCTCTTCTATTATTTCGGACTCTTCCTGCTGTTATGTTTTCAGTACCTACTACTACATCCTGTCTCCAGACGTCAAACTCTGGAGAAAGTTCAAGATCGCCAGCATACAAAATAACATCAAATGGGTTAACATTTTCAGTTTCAGTTGCAACGTCCTGGAAAAAGACTGGGGTTTCGCTATAGTTAAGATATACTACATCATTTTTAATAACTGTTCCAAGATTACTGCTTAATCCACTATCATATACCATTCTAGCATTTTGTGAATTTGCTAATGGTGCAATAACATTTGTCTGCGCATCTAAAGATGCAGCATATTGTCCACTAAAAATATCAGAGAAAACTAAGTCTTTAAAGTTGTCTGCAAAGAAACCATTTTTAAATCTATTGTTTCCTGCTGAATCAAATACTTCAATCGTAGAGGTTTCAAGTTCAAGAAGGTTAAGGGTAACGGCTTCTTCAATATTATCAATACGCTTTACAATGTCTCCAATGTCTCGCATAGTGTAACGACGGTTGTCAACGTACTTAGAAGATAGGTCAGCTTGATTATCAGTATATGGATTTAAGGTAAAGTTATATAATTCCATGCCGTCAGTAGGTACTTCTGGCTTAACAGGATTTACGTTAGGCTCACCCTCAATATAAACCAATCCATCTGAAGTTGCAATTAAAATATCTTTTCTTGACTGGTAGTATGTTACATCAGCCTGAATAGTATCAGTGTTTCTAGGGAACTGATTAACCAAGTTTGATACAAATGTACCATCAGCAGCCTTTACACTTCTAAAGTCAAGTACGTTTCTCAGTTCAATCTCGGTACCATTATTCTGGCGGAAGGTAGGAATATCTTCGTAAGCAATCTCACCAGTATAGGAGTTAGCAGAGAAAAAGTCTCCTGATGTTCCGTGCTGGAAGTAGTCGTACTTAACTCTAATTGGCTGTGGAACAGTTCCGCTTTTAAGAATTGCTTTGCCGCGATCATAAAAGTTGTCTCGCTGACCGTTATCCAAAACAAATCTATTTGTTACATCATTGCTGTCAGCATCAAGTACTTCTTTGAACTGGTAGATATCTGCATGGGTTAAAACTAATTCATTGTTAGTAAGGGATCCCGTATCAGTAAAATCTCCAATTAAGTTTTTAGTTCTATTTGAGGCTAAGCTTTCTCTATTAACATAATACACTAGTTTATGGCCAACATCACTAAGACCCGTGATACTTGCAGAAGATTGCCCGTTTGTAATAGTAGGACTAGCAACAGCAGATCCATCACTGTCTGTTAAGATCCAGAGCGCTTCGTCTGCATAGCTTTCTGTAGTAAGACCTGGAAGAGTCAATGTTCCGCCACTAGCAGTACCAGTGAAAAACTTCTGCTCGGTCAGCCCAGTAACATTAACACTTTGCGGTCTATTGCGCGGAAGTTCGAAGAATGCATTATTGTCATTAATTTCTTTCATAACAGCAACGCTATCTTCTAAGACTAAGTTGCCGTAGTCATTATTGTCTACAGAGTCACCAATGCTTCTAATGTCCCTAAATCCGCCAGAGGTAACATTTACATCAAAAAGATGGAATCTGTAATACCCACCAGACTGGGCAACCTGTCTAACCCGTGCTGTACCCACTGCTGACCCAGAGCCGCCTGAACCGTTAGTGTTATTAAAGAGTGTACGTTTAGCAAACGTTCCTACATCAGGAAGACCTTTTAGTGTATCAATCTGAACATAGTTACCATATCTAGCACTGATCGCTTCAGACTCAACTACCTCAGTAGCTCTAGACTTATTAATTGTAATGTCAGTTTTTACTGGCTCTTGATATCTAAAGCCATTCACATACGAAATGCCCGGGCTAACAGAAAGTGTAAGCTTAGAGGTATCTGTATTAGATTTAAAATTAGCAGTGAATTTTTCTACAACGTAGTTACCAGACTCTTCAAAAGTGCGCTTGGCTAATTCATCGCCTAACACATTATACTGGTTACGATCAATTTCGCTTTGTAGCTGACCTTCAATGAAGCTATTGGTAGTAATAAAGTTGTCTGCGCTATCTGCCGTATCTGAAGTAGCAAGAGTAAGTCTAATTCTATATCGATCAGCACCTGGCGCTGTACGGTTAGGTTCTACGTTCTGGTTGTCAAATAATGCATCAGTATCATCAGAAGAAATAATATCTTCAGTAATAATAAACCCAATATCTGTTGTTGGGGTATTGCTGTACTTACTAACGATTAAAGATTGTGCATCCATTTGTACAAAATGCCCCTGTACAAAATATGCGCCTTTATTTACAGTAACTCTAAATCCTTTTCCTACAACTGGAACTCCGGGAGTTTCCTGTAAAGTTGTAACAGTACCACTTCCGTTTGTGACACTCAACTCTGTATTAGATGCAAATCTAATTGTTGTAGATCCACCAATCACATTCGAAACATTAGTATATTCAATATAAGCCGTAGCAGGGTTATCGTCGTCAACACGCTGAACAAATTCAATTACCCGAGCAGTAACATTGCCACCTTCAATAATTGAACCTGCAGCAATATTAGTAGGAGTACCTTGAAGCTTTACAAACTCATAGTCCGGGTCAGGCGACATGCCTCCAGGATTTACTACCGCACCTTCTTTAAAAATGTTACGGCCAAATCTTTCCATTTCCTTCTGGATAATGGTCTGAGCCTGTGTAAGCTCTCTTGCTTGAAGTGCACGACCCGATCGGAATAGAATTCGGTGATAGTTATCACTATCATTAAAATCGTCCTTATAGGTACTAGAGAATGTGGTATCGCTAAAAGCTGTGGGCATTTTTTACTCTCTTAAATCTTAAAGTTGAATAATGATTTTAACGTCTTCAGTACTTGCGGAGTCGCGTGTGATCGCAGCGCGGCTATCAATATAAAGCAATTCACCGGAAAATGGATTAATTTCACCGTTTGAGTCGGATACAAAGTTACCAACATTATTAGAATCTAAAACATTATGAATTGCATTTACACCAGTATCGCTTGCTGAAAACTGAGTAAATCCTAATTTTTCATTTTGATGATATAAAAGAGTGGTATTTCCACCATCAACTATAGCGTCATCTACAAAAGCCTTTGCTCCAGTAAATCCACCTACAATGTTCATATCTTTAAGTAAATCTGTACCTGAAACAGTAAGACGGCGCAGCGCGCTACCTGTGGAAGCAGTAAAATCTGAATCATTAGGCTTTGTAATATTTCTAAGTAGACCTACTTGTCTAAATTCTTGTCCTACCAAAAAGTCGCCAGATCCTAAAGATCCTGTTAGTTTAGCATTAAACATAATAGAAGTTGATCTTAAATCATCTCTAATATCTTTACCTACGCCATTTTTAGAAATAACTGGGCGAATAACAGCTTCAGTTGTAGGAGCACTGCTACTAGTAATTTTAATATCAGCATAATCATATCCAGATCCAAATCCAAATCCACCGGATCCATTAGAATCAGTTTCGGCTTTAACAACTGCGCCTGTTGTTGCGCTAACTGTTAACTTAATAGTAGCGCTAGATCCATTACCTTGCACTACTGCAGTGGAATTAGATGCATAACCAGCTCCACCCGATACAATTTTATATCCAACAATTTCACCTGCAGTTGCTGCAGCCTGTACCGCTAATTGTTGCTGTTCCGCTATAGTGTTAAAGCCGCCGCCTGTAGCAGAGTCGACTTTTTCAACTGGGATAAAGTTTGCAGTTGCAAAGTCATTTAATTTAGTTGGATCTAATACTGTTAAGAATCTCCAAATATAACCGTCACCAAGCTGTTTAGTTCCTTCAGTTGGAAGAATATTGTCACCTGGATTATTTAAAGATGGGTTAATTTGACCTGTTGCAGTTTTACCTTGTTGAAGACAAATATATACTCTGTTGTTAGAAGTAATTACATAATACTGGCCATTTCCAGTATCGTTAGCTGTAGTATTACCTAAAGCAGATACATCACCTTCGTATGCTCGATAAATGGTACCTGAAGACCAGTTATATCTTTTAGAAACAAAACTAACAGTATTTGTTAAAGTTACTGATTGCAAATTAGACCTAAAATTAGTCTTTTCTCTTTCAGAATTAACTATTTGACCAGCAATTGGTACAACATCTGTAGAGTCCTGCCACGTATCAGATTTGCCAATACCAATAAAATATCTAGTGGCAGAGTCGGAAGTATCAGTGATGATCTTTTCGATCAAAAGCTTCTTGGTATCATCTGTAATAATTGCGGGCATGTTTTATCTCTTCTTAAGTAACTGTTACGCCGGTATCGGTACCGACTAAGAACCAGGTATCGGTAAACCAAATAGCTTGAGCAGTAGCATTTTGCGCTAGGGTAAAACTAGTATCAGTAAAAGATGCAGGAGTAATTACCGCGTTTGTAGTACTCTTATTAATAAAGATTTTATATTCGCCATTTTCAGTACCATCAATTAAGTCCGCAGCTAAAGCTCCAGTTTTATTTAGAATAATAAGTGATGCAGTATCACTAACATTCCCATCTGCAACCATCTCCTGCGGCTTGTACGCGGTTTTATTTAGGCAAATTGAACCAGTGCCTTTGGCTGCAATTTCAATACCAACGTCATTACTATCTCCTACGGCTGCGACCTTAGGAACCGCAGAAGCATTAGAGGAAATCTCAAGATAATTTGCTGGTACACCGGTACTAGTTAATCCTAAAATTTCATTGGCATTAGAATCTACAATCGCAGACGTAATATATGGGGTAGTAAGTCTAATGTTAGTAAAGTTAGTTTGTCCTGTTCCGGCATTCATGTCTACATTGTATGAAGCATCTTTACTAGAAAGCACATCGCTGTCAATAAGATTAATCCAATTTGTAGCATGGGCAAAAACCGCGCGCTCAGTATCGTGTACATGTGCAAACATGCCGTGATAGACTGTAGCACTAGGAAGAAGTCCAGCACTATCATACTTATTACCGAATAATACTTTAGCGCCAGTGCCATTGGCAGAGTCAGCCAAGTCTAAAATAGCAGCTGCGCCAGTTCCCTCTACAACAGGAACTTTACCATCTTTATGTGGAAGGGTAACAGTAGCATTACTATCAACGACAAAGTTAAGCTGTACTGTATAAGCTCCTTCAATGTAGTTAATACCATTACTATCTAGTACTATGCCAGCAGTAGAAGATCTAGCATCGCCACCTAAAATGCCGTACAGCTCAGTGAAATTATCATTGATCTTATCACCTCCGGATCTAAGCGTATCGCCAGTTCCGTCGTTTGCAGTAGTGCCTAGATCTAATATTTGCTTTGTCATGTTACCTACTCAGTTGGTTTATTGTAACTATTTATTCGTTATTCTTAAGGACTTCTACTTCGGCTTTTAATTCTTTAATAGCTTCGATCAAAAGACCAACCATGTTACCATATCTAACTGCAAGTGCTCTACCATCTTCTCGTGTATTGTCCACTGTCTCGTAGATAACTTCTGGAAGAACTTCTTGTACTTCCTGCGCAACCACGCCTGTCATAGACTCTGTAGAGCCAATATAGTTAAAGGTTACACCGTTAATCTTAGAAACCTTTTCCAGAGCATTAGGAATGTTCTCGATATTTTCTTTTAATTGTCTATCAGAAAGAGACGCAAATGCTGTTACGTCACCACGTGCAAAAAAGTCTCCATCGTGCTGGAACGTAAAGTTATGTACTCCATTACCATAAATTCTGAATTCATCAGAATCACTATTTCTAATAGAACTAAATCCATCATCTTTTCTAAGCTGAACGTTACCGGTACTATTATCAATAGTAATAGAAGATACGCCGTTACTGCCAGTTGTTACAGTTAATCCTGCATTATCTCCACTAGTAGCGCTACTGAGAATCTGACCTACTACATGAAGCTCTTGCGTGGGTGCATCAGTGCCAATACCAACCTCACCAGTATCAAGAACTGTTAATCTTTTTGTAGTGCCAAGCGTGGAAATGGAGAAGTCACCAGCAGAGTTAGTAGCCAGACGTACATCATAGTCTTCGCCATTGTTATTCTTTAGGTCGATATAGCCTGAGCTAGTAGCGTTAGTAATTTCAATGCCGCCAGTACTAAGAAGCTCTACAGCAGCTGTTGGCGTGCCAGAAGAAACGTTAGATGCACGAATAGTACCATTGACATCCAACTTAGTCTGTGGTGCAGCAACACCAATACCCATATTACCAGCATTATCTAGGTATGCGCCACTCATCAGTCTAAGCTTATTAGACGGTTCATCATACTTAATAAAAGAGTTGTCAGTGCTAATAGCAGCTGCCTGAGCTTTTAAGTATAGTGCATCATCCTGTGATACAAATCTAAATGGACCAGAAGCGTTGTTATCAGAGTAAAGATTAATAGTAGTATTACTGCCTGCACTAAAGTTTGCTGTACTAGCGCCTGTACTAGATCTTACGTCTAACTGATAGCTAGGCGTAGTATCGTTAATGCCAACTTGTCCTGAAGCATTAATAGTAATAATATCATTAGCTGCAGTAGAGTCAAAGTTTAGCGATCCTGCATATACAGTATTGCTTAAACTACCTGGAGTAAGCTTTGCAGAATTAACAGCGCCATCCTGAATCTTGACAGTACTAATTGCATCTGTACCAATTTGAGATGAATCAAAGGCTACTCTAAAATCAGAATCGAGTGCATCCAAAGCACTGTCAATATCTTGCAAAGCTGTGTTGATCTTAGAACCAGCTGTTCTTAAGGTATCGCCATCATTAGCGTTTGGCGCTGTACCCAGATCGATTAGTTGACTAGCGTCGAAGTAAGTTGGCATTACTCATTTCCTATATAAAAATCTTAAATTTATTTATAATCACTCTGTAGAAGATCCTGCTAACATAGCGGCAGAATCAACGTAAGTAAAGTCGTCGAAGAAATTAAACTGGTCTTCATCGAATGTTTCGATTGCATTAGAGAACTTAATGCCTGGGAATGGTGATACTGTATCAAACGTTCCTGAATCAGCACTATCACTAAAGTCTCCACGTGCAGTATTAGAGTCGGACATATTAAAGGCTAATTCACTACTATCTACGTCACTTGACCATCTTGGTGAATTAGGATCCAGTAAATCTGCAATGCTTACATATTGACTATTGTATGGAGAATCAGCAAGAATACCGTCACTCTTTTCGTAGTATGCTTTCTCGTATTCATTATAGAAGTTAAAGGCTTTATTTGCATAAAATCTTCTATCCAAACTAGAATCGGTATGTGTCACTGAGCCAATTCCTCCAAAATCAACAGAAGCTGTAGTCTCAACAGTATTAGATGCAGAGAACTGTCCGAGATCTAGCTCAATAATATCAGTAACTGCAGAAAAAGTTAGTGATGCTATTTCTTCAAAACTATTTTGATAAAAAGCAGCATATCCAGCAGGGTGCAAAAAGTTTTTATAAAACTCAGAATATGCAGATGCTGGAATATCAGTTTTTAATAGAATTGAATAGATTTGATAAAAATACGAATCCTGAATATATTTTTGAGACTGCGCGCCAATTTCGCTTTCTCCAATAATAAACATATCATGTCTAGGTAGGCGCTTTTCTATGTTTGATTGATAAAAATATCTAAAAAATCCGTCTACTGAAAAACTAGTACCTTTTGCTTTATAGAAACTAGGCAATAATTTGTAAGAAAATCCAGGAGAAGGAAAAATATTTGGATCAACATCTGGAACTCTTTCGCGAAACAAAAGATTTGTAATTTCAGCATCAGCTTGATCAATATCTTTAATACTAAAAATTTCATTAATACGATTTCCAAACTGGCCATCGCTATCTAAATATTCATAATAAGCTTCTAAAAATTTTACTAGCTCAGGATACTGTTCACTGAAATGCTCAGGAATTACAGGAGTTACTTGTCCACCATAGGTGGTCACGTCATTTCTGTTATAATCTAGTAAAGTTTTAATATTAGCCATTAATTTGTCACACCTACCGTATTAGTAGCTTGATTGGTATCAGGTATACCACTAGCACTATTTGATCCAATAGTAATCAAAGTATTTCTAAGCGGTTTAAATACTGAATCATCTTTAGGAATAGCGTTGATAGAAATAAAATTATCCCCTGAAAGAATAGACTCTGGTAAAAATCCAGTTAAATTAATAATTCCAGTAGTTGGATTATAGGAGCCAGTATTATCAACTAAAACATTTTGGTCAATGTCAATAATTTGCAATTTAGTAGAATGTAATGGTGCATTTCTAATAGTACAAACTTTAGAATTATACACAAACCTGCTACTAGTAATAATAGATTCATCCGCAGTCATTAAAGGAGAAGCTAAACTATTTAAAAAACTAATTTCGTATGCAGATCTTACAAATGATCCTGCAGTATTTTTAAGTGGGATAAATCTAGATGACATTGTGAGAGAAATATTATTTCCCAAAATAGAAGCATCTGTAGCATCTACAATAGTTTGCAATCTAGATTTTCTAATAAGATCATTAAACTTACCGGTATTATTTCCAAAGTATGCACCTATAGCATTTTTAACTTTGCTATTAATACCTTCTGCGGTTAAGTTAGTAGCTGACACGTCATACTTAAATGAAGTTGAGCAGTTAATATATTGAAACGTAGGTTGTACAAACTCTGCTTCTACACCTACGACAGAAAGTGGATCTGTTAAATTAGACTTAATAGCCTGTTCAACTCCGGCAATCTGCGCTGGTGTAAGGGTATCTTCATATACGATAGACACCATAGTTTTACCGTACTTGGCAGGGATATTATCTTCTCCACCCCAAGCATTAATAGACTTAATACCTGGGACTCCGTTAGCAATTACTCCACGGTAATCACTAGGAGCCACTAATCTATTTTGGGCAAGATACGACAAAGGAGCATTTACTCGAATAGACTCTGTAGTTTCTTTATCTGCGCCAAACGCAGACTTTGCTGTTGTGCTAATACTTAAAGGATAAGATACGTTATTAATTGTTAGATTAGGAAAAGAAGGAGTAAAAGTAGAAGCTCCGTTAGCATTTTTACCATTCGTCTTCAAGTACGTCACTCGAATAACTTGACCTTCTTGAGGGTTATTTCCTGTCAAACCACCAATAGCAAAGTTAAATTCCCAGTAACCATTATAGGTTTCTAGTGGAAGATAAAGAGCAGTATTTTCATCAATAGACGAAATAACCTGACCACCAGATGTGGCGTTCGCACTAAAATAACTAGTAAACGTATCGGAGTTAATATCGTCGTATACTTGTACAGCAACAGTAGAAAGATCTAGGTTTTGGTCAGGAACAACATAGACCTGACGATCAGTACCTGGCTCAGCAATAAATGTTTTTACGGTAACCGCACCTTCTAATACCGTTACAGCAGGAGTTCCTAATGGATCAACAAATGTGTAAATACCAGATCCAGTAGTATCATATCCAATATAATCAATAAGAGTTCTAAAGGTATATTCTACACCCTCTACTGTTGAAGTAAACGCCCAACCAGCAGGAAGAGTGATAGTTTCTGGCTTTACTGCTGCAGACTGCAAGTTAACTGAAATATTCAGAGTAGCTCTAGAAGATGTCTTAGATCTTGGAATATAACCAAATGCTAAAGAGTGATTAACTAAAGATGTGCGCAACTGTGCAGTAGGGAGAAACGTTTCATTCAATGCAAAGTTTGCAACTAGTCCGTTAATATGCGTGTTATAGGCTAAAACGTCTAGAATGTTAGAAAGAGCAGATCCTTCAAAGTCGTAGTCTTCAAACTCATCTTTGGCAGAAAGATATTGTTTAAGCGACGCTTTAATATTGTCAAAGTCTAAATCAGACGATTTAATTGTAGTTGCCATGTTTATCTAATCCTCGATACGGAAGTCTCTAGTATTACGATCTCTTGAGTATTGACCACTTTAAATTCTACGCGAATGTCCAGAGAATTTCTATCTGGATTATCATTAACATTAACTACTAAAACAGCAGCTCTTGGTTCATAAAATGCTAAAACATTTCTAATTTCATTTTCTATTACAATAGCATTTTCTTCTGCAGTAAAGTTTTCAAATAGCTTAGATCTTAAATTTGCACCAAATGTTGGATTAAATGGTCTTTCATTATAATTAGTTTGTAGAATTGTTTTTACTGATTGCTTAACTGCACCAGCATCAATTTTTTTATATACATCACCAGTGGTCTTAACCGTAAAGGTTAAGTCTAAATCGCTAAAGTTTCTTTTTCTTGTCGTAATAATTGAAGGTGTTTGTAAGTTTCCATCTTCAATTGCAAGTGATTTAGTGACAGCCATTTAAATTCTTTTCTTATATGATTAATTTTATTTATACTGGAAGAAGCCAAGACCATTACGAATAAACGTTCTGAAGTTAATATCGGTACGCACTTTTCTTTCAAAATTACCACGATAGTAAGAATCTACTTTAGGCATTACTACAATAATTTCTGCATGATATTGTTTACCTTCATAAAAGTAGTTATCTTCTTCTTGAGAAGGCGCGGCTGATACTGGATTAGGATCAATTGTATCAAAGTGAAGAATCAAACCCTGGAACATATGATTGTCTTTCCAGTAATTTGCCAGTTCAAAAGTTTTCCATGGGTCGTTCTGGCCTTTAGCATTTAAAACTTCATACACAACTGCTCTACCTTGTGTGCCTAAATCTCTAATGTCTCCTTGAACTAAAGCTTCAGTCGAATCAGGTTTAACTAACCCTTCAGTCACTGTAAGGCTGTGCTGACTAAACTTTTTATTAGATTTGAATCCTAGAATTAATGGAACTTGGCAATACAGTCTTTTGGCTATTGTCATTCTTTCATCTTTTGTAAGATGATTCATAGTAGATCTAGTGCCTGGCGCATTGATAAACATTGAAATAGGAATACCTTTACCTAACTTTGTTCCTACTTGAATATCTTCTAACTTATGTGGATCATACAAAGGATCAGGAAGTATGCTTCTAGGACTAAATTCTTCTTGGTATCTTATAACTTTATTGGAATTAATAAAAGAATCATAAGCATATTTTTTACTGGCTTTTTCATTAAAGTATGTTCTTACTCTTTTAGGACTAGGAATAAAGTAGTCAGCAGAAATAAGATCTTTAGCAAAGCATGATCCTACAAATGCTCCATCAGCACGATTGTTTGGATCTCTTAAAATAGAACGAGTTTCTCTTGACGTCAAAGTATTTAAGTTAAATTCAACCATTTGTAAAATCTCCATCCCCAAACGTATCTGGCCTACTTACAGTATTATCTGTGGTTGCTTTCCCTGAAGATCCGTCAGATCCCTTTACACTGTTAGAAATGGTACTATTATCAACAGTTACTTTTCTAACACCTAAAGTCTTAGTCTTGTTAAGAGCTTCAGACATAATACTTGTAGTTGGTTTAGCAGTAGTAGAAGCTGATTGCTCTGTGACGCTAGCACTTCCTCCACCGCTTCCGTTTCCAAATCCAGCAACAACAGCAGTGGTTGCTGTATCTGCATTACCATTAACGTTACCTTTAAGGTCTCCGACAAATCCATCTGCTCTAACTGTTGTAGCATCTACTGTTTCTGAGTGGGTTGACTTAGCATAGATCACATGGTTCTCACCACCAATAGTACCATTTGCACCAGCAACAGTAACACAACTGCCTACCATAAAGTTTTCTGGTGCAGAAGAAGTAATACGCTCTTCAGCCGTTTCACGAATCTCAGTACCAGCAATCATTTCAATATCTTCTTCTGCAGAAATCTTAACACCACCCTTAGCTACAACATGGGTATCTGCCATGCTTTCTACAGTATAGTTGCCCAGTACGACCTCGGACTTATTGCCCTGTGTTGTAACTACTCTATCGCCTACAAAGTTCTCGATCTTTTCTTGTTTAATCTCTTCAACTTGTTTGCCCTGAGTAGTAACAGTAAAGTTATTGCAATTAATATTAAAGTCACCAGTTACATTTAAGTTAAGATTTCCGTTATATTGAATATCGCCATTGCCATTTACAACCATAACAAAATCATCACCAACTAACTTAACCATTTTACCCACAGAGTTAAGTAAAAAAGTTGTAGCTTCTTTTCCGTCAGGATACATTTCAATAGCGCTACCGTCTTTGTGCACATATGATAGTCTTTCTGCACTTGAAGTATCATCAATTTCTATACGATGGCCAGAAGAAGTTTCCTCAACTTTATTGTAAGGATACTTAGGTTGCCAATCATTTTTAATACCTAGGTCTATTCCTGCCGGAGCATCCGCTGCTAACTTAACATACGGCTCCCATTCTTCTCTAGCGGCCTTATTAGTCGTCGGCGCATCTTGATATGGCTGGGTAGGATACTGCTCTTCTGGATCCTTAAATCCTGTAGACATTATTTAAATCCTCTCGCTCTACTTAAGTTTATGAGAGTTTCAATTGAAACCGCTCCTAGGCTTTTTGCTTGTTTGATAGTTAGTGTATTTCTGCTGCCGAATGCTTTTTCAACATAAGATACCACATTAAATCCAGGATCATAAGTTGTATCATTAATATCGCTATGACCCCACGCCTGTCCGCCTGGAACAATAGTATAAAACACTTTCATAAATTTATTGAAAGTTTTCCACTGAGCTGGACTACATGTGTCAATATCTTGATATCCATTATTATATCCACCTACAAAAGCAATACTAATACTGCGATCTAAATGATTAGCCGCTGGCGTATGATTAGTAATTTTATTAATATCTTGACAGATTTGAATTTTTCCATCTTGTAAAATTAATAAGTGAAATGGAACATCATCAATGTCTAAATTTGTAGAATACCAATTGATTAAATCTTGGCGTTCAAATTTTTGTCTATAATCGGTTTTAGTATTATATACAATAACCTCAGTATATTCTCTATAAGAAAATCGCAAGTACGTTTCAAGTTCTTCACTAGTTTCAATGTAATCACCTTCAGATATTTCTGTAGAAAGAAATACTGGAGTTTTATCGAATTCAAAATTAGTTGTGTAATTTTTAACTGATGCGTCAATTAATTTAGAAAAATCTAAACTAGAACTATTACGATTAGTTTCAGGAGATGTTTTATATTTTTCTTCTAATCGCGTTGATTCTGGATTAGCATAGACATATTGATCTTCAGATTCCGACGTCCATTCTTCGCCAGCACCTAAAGGATTAGGCGTATCAGTGCCACCGGTTCCTTGTACACCATCAGCATCTGTATTTAATTGTATATTATTAGAGTTGCTCGACGTTTGTGAATATGTTATTGACATTATATTATCCTAGTAAAGACGATGCTGTGACTGTTTTATTTCTAACTGAGGCTGGCACGGACTTAGAAAGTCTTGTAGGCTGAAAATGAACAGAATCATTACTAACAGGATTATTTAACCCGTACTTATTCATAATCGGTTTAACTTTATTATAGTATGCAGTAGAATCCCAATTTGCGGTTTTGCCACCATTAGTGATAATAGCAACATCTCCAGCCATACCGTAGTTATGCCAACTGTATCCGCCTGGTGCAGCTTTAATGCCTTGAGCCCTTAACATATTACTTCTTTCAGGTGTTCTATATCCCTCAGTAACAGTCAAAAATTCTCCATCAGATGCGTAAGTATTATTATATTCTTTAATTGCACCTGCAAAAGATCCTTGGACTGAAGGATCCATTGAGTTAATTTGATTTGCAGTTCTTTGTGCTTGTCCAGGAGTCATATTAGGAAAATCTTCAGCAGTGTATGGACCGGAGCCTTTTACAATTTCTGGCAAAGATTCTTCAGAAGCTGTATTTAAACTATTTCCTAATGCTTCAGCTGAACTTTTACCTGCGCTACTTCCGCTTCCTCCTCCAGTAGTATTACTGTACACTACCTTTTGATCTTTAGAGTATACTATACTAGAGTTGCAAAAAATTAATGCCAAATCACTTGAATGTGATCCACTAGAACCAGACACCGTGGTACCGTCATACCGAGTTAACCCACTCTTTTTAGATGGTTTCGTTCCATCAACGTATGTATTAGGTTCAGCCTTAGCTTGCCCAGGAGCCAGTCCACCAGGAGATAATGGTTTACTATCTCCTTCTCCTTCTGTGGAATTAGAAGATCCTTGCTCAGATTGCGGAGGCTGTTTATTATGTTCAATCTTTTCATTATTAATTACTTCAGTGCCTTGTACATCAAACTCATTACCATAAGGCTGTTGCACATCAAACTCATTGCCATATTCACTATTAAGATCTTTTTCAATATTTCCTTTTACAATATCTTTAGCATCTTGAGTTTCTGAACGAAGAACTGCAGGTGTATTTTTAGCTTTAAAATCAGGGGCAATACTAGCGTTTACAGAACTATAGCTTGCAGCCTGCGATTTTTGAAACTTTTCGTGTGCATTTGGATTTGCTGCCATTATGTGTTATTCCTATCCATATACTCGTATGCTGTATCTATCGTAGAATTTTCTCCAGAAAACTTAACAATAAATTCGTGAAAAATACTTGCAGCCTGTTCTATAGTTTTTGCTTGCTTAAATGCTTTACCATTAAAATTAGAATTGTGGTTTATTTCCTTTAATAAAAATTCTGTTTGTGTTTCTACAGAAGTTCTGTTTAAACCTTTCCTGAAACAATACTCATTAAACTTAAGTAAATCTACACCAATAAAATTGTATATTCCAAAAGGTTGAGTATTAATTGGATCAGTTCTAATTGTATAATCAGTAGCATTTTTTAACTTAGGAGGATTTGTAATCTTAGCCATATTAAATAGTTCCTTCCTGAGATTTAACCCAAGCAGCCATAACCGACGCTGCTTCATCTGTCATGCCGTCTTGCTTTGCCATATCAAATACTATATTTTCGGTAGCTGTATTTACTGATATAACTGAAGAATTTCCTGCTCTTTGATAAGAAGCTTGCCCTATAGTAGACTCGATCGAAGATGGTTGAATTTTGGCGTCAGGAGTAATATCATCTCCTGGTGGTAATTCAGTCTTCGGTATTGTACCAAGAATAATTGGATTTTGTGAATGATTGCCATCTAAAAACATACCAAAAACCCAGCACCCCTGCTGAATACCTGTGGGGCTTCTGCCAATACCAGATACTCCACCATAGGTCGGAGGTACTAGTACTGTAGCCCATGGTAACTTTTCAATAGGTACTTCATCCAAATATGCATTATGGAGACCAAATATACGTACTCGAACTCTTCCTAAGAATTCAGGGTCATTGCGGTTATCTTCTACAACACCTAGAAACCATCTAACGTCGTCACCATAAAATTCTTTTTGAATAGTGTTTAATAAATCTGCCATTAATTAAACCTTATTTAACTTTCCATCTTCTTCAGATAGCGCTGATAGCGTATCGCTTTTAGTTACTGTTAATGTTGACGTCCATTGATTGTTAAAAATCACATGTTTAATTGCATATATTAAATAATTACCAGATCTTTTTTTATCTTTTATTTGATCTTTAGTTGTATCATCGCGGTCAGCTGGAATATCTTTTGTAATATACACATCAACCATTTTGCCTAATCGATCAAGTCCTAACTCTAATCCAGGAACTGCAATATTAATAGGAGATTGCGCCATAAAATTATAAAGGGCCTGAGATTCGCCTTTCTTTTTATGCTTTTCCATATCTTCTTCTTCATTATAAGAAAACATGCCATCGTCAAATAACTTACGAGTAGCTATCTGAGTAGAATATGAATTTTGGCCTTCATGATAAGGCCTGCCAGTAGAAAATGCTGGGTCGTAGTTATGTTCAGTTGTGCCATTAGGCTTAGGAAGTTTATCTAATGCTGTGGGAAGATCAAAAACTTTTTCATAACTGCCAAGCTCATAGGTATCTACGTAGTTATAGTATGCGCCATATACATTACGTGTCATTGCCAATAAAGTATCTTCATTATTACCAATTGAATATCCAGATATCTTTTTAGCAAGAATGTTGTAATCTTCTCTACCACCAACTTCTGCGTCAGAGGTTCTTGCAAATATATATGGATCATTGTTATTGAATGCAGATTGATTTAATAATGTTTCTAAACTTTTTAGCTGAAGATTATTATCGACCATCGTAGAATACAAATAGAAAGGTGATCCAGCTGAGGTAGTACATCTACTAGTCATCCACATTGCAGCTGCTAGTGGTGTAATAGTGAAAGGAAAAACCACTCTCATTTGGCTTTGATAAGAGGATTCAGTATCAACACTTACTCCGAGCTGTTCTTCACATATAGAGTTAGCAATTTCTTCTGGTTTACCTTCATAGAACTTACTAAATCTAGTAGTGTTATTAAGCATTCCATGTTCTTCAATTAACTTAATTACATATGTAGAAGTACCATCATTAAGTTTTTGCCCAAGCTCAACGCCCATACAAATAAACTCTTTAGTAATAATAGGATTTAATTCCTTATCAATCACTACAAGAGTAACTCTTTCTTGACCAATAAATGGTGCGGCGTTAGACGCATTAGAGGAATCAATAATAATAAGCTGTGCAGTCATATAAGGTAAACCGATGTTCTCAAAGATTTTAATCTCTGGAACAATAGCAGATATATCTTTAGTAGCGAATCTAGAAGAAGATACGAATACCTTAGTCTGTCCTACATAATATGGAGTAAAGTCTTGTACCTGTGCCATTAGTAACCACTCGAGCTTGAAGACGAAGTAGATGATACTGCTACATTAGTATCAGGCACAGCAGTATAAGCACTTACTCCAGAGGATGCTGACGTAGAAATAATTTCTTCACTTAAAGATTCACCGAGGATTTTTCTAAACTGAGCATCAAATTCCTGAACCACTTCTGGCTTAAGCACTTTAATAGTTTTTAACGCATCATTTTGTCTAACATACTTTTCTAAATATGTTACCGGTGTCAATATTGCCGGCTCTAAGTCATCATAGTTAGATGTAATATATGCATCAAACCTAGTTTTTAATTCATCGTAAGCTTCATCTTTAGATGTAGTATCTGTAATAGTTACTGATTCTAATGTTCCGGATTGATTAAAGACTGTAACAGTAGAAGAAGACGATCCTGGAATATTAGTAGGACCGTAGAATACCTTATAAAAAGTTTTCTCAGTAGGAGGATTAGCTGCAAGTGCTGCGCCAAATGCAAGTTGGCCGATAAGAGTAGAAAGGTCTAATTGACCTAAAGCTTCTGCTGCTACGTATGCATCTGACTGCGCTTGAGTTAGAATAGTCATAGCTACTAAAGTAGGAGCATATGTTGCTACAGTTGAGTGTCCGCCAGCAGTAGCGATACCTTGAAAGGTTGCTGTTTGGGTAGCTACATTAGCAGCAGCTGCAGTATAATCGTCTACATAGTATTTAAGCAATGTGCCAATATTATCTGAGCTAGCGCCTCCAGCAATATCAATAAGTTTATCTACTAAGAAGAAATAATCAAACTCTGCTTTAATTCTATTCAATGGAATGTCTGCTGCAACTGAGGCTGCAGAAGCTTGATATTTAGGGAGGTTATACCCAATAATAGAAGCAAAAGCATTTATAATTGCTGTAGTATAATTGGGATCAGCATTAGTCTGTCTAAGGACCGTGGTAAACAGAATATTAAATTCACCTAAGCTAATAGGTAATCCAGTTTGTTGTTTTTGAGTTACTAGTTGTAATGCAGTAAACAGAAGTACAAGAATGTTTGCTCCAGGAAGCAGGTTACCTAATAAAGCCGCTGTATTTGCTTCACTAAGTGTTAGATCTAAATCTAAGTTGTCAAAGGTTGAAAGCGTAACTCCTGTATCTAGATCAAATAACCAAGAACCAGCAGTAGTAACACCATCTGCAGGATTGCTAGTATCTTCAATAGCATACGTAGTAGTATTAACCTCAAAGTTTTTTAATGGTGATACTGAGGTTGCGCTAGTTGCTAATGCAATTTGTTCAGCTAAGCTTTCAAGAGTTAATTGTCCAGCAGCCGCTGCGCCATCATATGTTGCCTTTTCTAAAGACGTCATTTGTCCTACTGCGACAAGCGCAGTAGTCAGAGCCGGAACAGTTCCATATGCAGTAAACTGAGGAACAAGAATTAATTGTTCTGCTGCAACAATACCAGCAATAGTGGTTGCGTCCGGTACAGGGTTAGTAGTACTAGTAGCTGAGGTTGGATCAAAATATATTGCTAGGTTTGTTAAATTTCCAGATGTAAGATCCGCAGTTGGGTTAATGTAATAATAGTTTGTCGGGCTATACGTAATAGGAATATGGAATCGCTGCACATACGGAGCACGCGGGAATACATCTACATACTCACCATCAGCATTTTCGTAATGGTCTTTCGAATTATATTCATCAATAACTCGGTCAATTTTCATAGACGGAGACCCACTAGTCTCATCATTTGCATCTACAACAATTCTAATACTTTCAGCATCTTCATCATTTTCAAATTGAAGAATAGCAGTAGCGCTTTCATTAGGTCCAGGATCTGGATTAGGAATTAATTTAATAATAATTTGGCCCATGTCTGGACGACGTCTAATAATTTGACCGTGTGCACCAGAATTAAGTCCTCTAATAATATCACCTAACTGAAATCTTCCAGTCATACTTTCACGAGTAACTAATACTTGGTGTGGGTATTCTTCTTTTGCTTTTTTAGTAATAGCCTGATTTGATAAAGGCCAGCCTCTTAACTTAACATCATCATTCATTAAAAAGAAAGTCCAGTAATAGTCTGGAGTTCCGTATAAATCTTGAGAAACAGTGTCTGGTCTATCACCATTTTTTATAGAGTATTCAGTATAAAAAGCACCATCATCTTTTGCTCTATCAACTAAATCAATATAAACACCAATATCTTGGGTAATTGCAGTGCTAGATTGTCCGCCAAAAGGATATCTAATTTTTGGATAATTCTTAAAGTACGGCATTAGAATCCCTTTTCAATTTCTTTTTTGTCCAACGGTCTTTCTTCCATGAAGTTCAGAGATAGTTGAGTTTCATTAAATCTACCGTCTTTGAAGAACGAGGAAGATCGTGGGTTAAACACAGTACTAACACTAGTTAAGTAGCATGGAAGAAGTTTAGGCGCGTCCGCCATAATTTTTCCATCATAAAACATTTTAATATCAAATGTTGTAGGAAACTTATATGCTAATCCTATACCAATTTTTTCTGGGTAAGCGTTAATACGAAAGAACTTAACGATGTTATTGATTGCTGTAGCTTCTGCTGCAGTTGAAGGTGACATTAAAAACGTAAAAGTAAAGTTACGAATAGCTACGTCACGGAACAGGGAGCGCTTATGCGGATTGGCTGTAATACCTGTACCAGATGAAATACCATCAGCAACCTCACCAGCAGCTAATGTTTGGAGTAAAAGATTCCCAACTACAGCACCGTTGTTATCTACAAAATTTTTAAATGAACTTGCATTACCAAGTGTCCCGCCTTTTGAAAACTTCTCAAGATCTTGCGTAAGATTATTAACAATTTCTGTAATATTTTTACCGGTTGTCCTACTAGCATAAGTTTCTGCACCTAGCCCAGCCAAGTTCAGATTGGCATTGTCATATACAATACCATCAGAGAAGTTAATAGCCTCTGGCAGATAAAGAATTGCTGGACCTGCTCCACTAGCTGCACCTACTCCTGCAGGACCTCCCGCTACTTGTCCACCACCACTAGAGCTCGTGGCAGAAAACATTACAGAAGCTTTATACTTCTCATCTGGTGTTTGAGGGAATTTTAAGCCTAGAGCCATTTTTATTCCTAAATAAATATATATGAATTTAAATTATTTATACGGCTGACAATGAAGACATACAAAGGCAGATATAAAGTAAAGAAACCTGAAAAGTATTTGGGAGACCATACTAAGGTTATTTATCGATCGTATTGGGAAAAGTTCGCTTTTATGTGGTGTGAAAACCAATCCCAAATAAAACAATGGTGCTCAGAGGAGACTGTGGTGCCATATATGAGTGCTGTGGACAACAAATGGCATAGATACTTTGTAGACTTATTAATTAAGACCAAGGATGGCAGAACCGTCTTAGTTGAAATTAAACCTAAAAAGCAGACTACTCCGCCCAAGGGTAAGAAAAGAACAAAACGATTTATTAGTGAATCTATAGAATATGTTCGTAATCAATGCAAGTGGAAAGCAGCTCAGGAGCACTGTCTGGACCGTGGCTGGGAATTTCAAATCTGGACAGAAGACACATTAAGGAATATGGGGATGAAGGTATAAATGGCAAGCTTATTCGATAAGTTAGAACTCGAAGCTTTTAAGGCAGGTATTACGCCTAGGTCTAGAGAATCCATAGCATGGTTCCGTAAAAAAGCACAACAACTTAAGCCTAGTAGATCTAGTCTTCTTAAGGACGAAGCATTAACACTTAAGAACCGGCCTAGAGTCGGTGACATGTTTATGTACTTCTATGATCCTAAGACCAAAGACACATTGCCATATTATGACAGGTTTCCTCTTACTATTATGGTAGGACCTGCGCCAAAAGGGTTTTATGGACTAAATCTACATTATATTCCTTTAGATTTGCGTGCTAAACTATTAGATTCTTTGCTGGATACTATAAATAATAAAAAATATGATGATACTACTCGATTCAGAATATCATATGATATGTTAAATAGAGCTTCTAAGATGAAAGCATTTCAGCCTTGCTTTAAAAGATATCTAACTTCACATGTTAGATCTAGATTGGCAAAAGTTAATGCTCCAGAATGGGAAATCGCAACATTTCTTCCGACAGCTGATTTTGAGAAAGCATCACTAACAAAAGTATACCGTGACTCTAAAAGAAAGATTGCTGCGTAATGGCTACAATAGAAGATCTTAAAGGTGCCTTTAGTTCAGGTCCAGCGCTTCCTAATCGCTATAAGATTACGATTCCTGGAATGAGAGAAGGCAACGTATTCTGTCAGGCAACCAATCTTCCTGGTCGTCAGATCACTACTAATCCTCGTACTATTGGTATGCTTACTCAGAAGATGCCATACGGATTTGTATTTGACGACGTAAGCCTACTGTTCTTGTTAGATGGTGATTATACTATGAAAACATACTTTGAAGAATGGCAAAACGATATTTACAACGAAAATGACTCGTACGAGCTTTCATACAAGAATGAATATACACGTGAAGTAAATATTGAACAGCTTGACAAAGAAAGTGAAAGTTCTATCTATGGGGTAAAGCTCAAAGGTGCTTTTCCTGTTACAATTAATCCGATTGAATTAAGTGACGGACTTACTGGTCAGGTCACACAACTGAGTGTCCAATTAGCATTTACTGATTGGGAAAAATTATAATAGTATGGAGACCATATAATGGCTTTACCTAAACTTAATAATACTGTCAAATATAGCACTAAAGTGCCTTCGACAGGCGAAGAGATTCGATTTAGACCATTTCTGATTAAAGAGGAAAAAGTCTTACTCCTTGCTATGGAAGCTCAAGATGGTAAGATGATCTTGCAATCAATTATTGATACAATTGATGCATGTGTGGAAGAAGAGATTCGGTTTAGTCAGCTTCCACTATTTGACATTGAATATCTATTCTTG
>Ga0206126_10002123_pt1 | contig 22379 bp, 23 predicted proteins | sample Helgoland_Spring_5_FD_148621 | JGI IMG/M metagenome (GOLD analysis project Ga0206126, IMG submission 148621) | Pelagic subsurface seawater microbial communities from Kabeltonne, Helgoland, North Sea - Helgoland_Spring_Bloom_20160412_1 | ecosystem: Environmental > Aquatic > Marine > Epipelagic ...
TAGGGGTGGATGCGATCATATTTGATCTGGAAGACGCGGTCTCGGTGGATGAAAAAACCGCTTCTCGGATGATATTGGCCGAGGCGCTGAATGCAGGTGGTTACGGCGCACGGATGAAGATCATCCGCATCAATGCATTTGACACGCCTTGGGGGCTTGATGATGCACAGGCGGCTGTTTCGATGGGCGCAGATGCGATTTTGTTGCCAAAGGTAAACGCCTTAGCGGACCTGGATGCATTGGCGCAAATCACAGGTGATGTTCCACTTTGGGCCATGATGGAAACGCCGCTGGGGATGTTGAACGCAGCCTCTATTGCTAGCCATCCAAAGCTGCAAGGCATGGTGATGGGTACCAATGATTTAGCCAAAGAGTTGCAAATCCGGCACCGCACAGATCGTCTGCCGCTTCAGACCAGCTTGGGGCTATGTCTGTTGGCTGCAAAAGCGCATGGGTTGGCGATTGTTGACGGTGTGTATAATGCCTTCAAGGATGATGAGGGGCTGAAAGTCGAATGTGAGCAGGGCCGCGATATGGGTTTTGACGGTAAAACCTTGATCCATCCGGCACAAATCGACGTCACCAACGCCGCATTTTCACCGACGGATAAAGAGGTGGAATTGGCCCGACGCCAGATCGACGCGTTCCAAGCGGCAGAAGCCGCGGGGCAGGGCGTTGCTGTGGTCGATGGAAAAATCGTGGAAAACCTGCATGTTGCAACCGCACGTGATACTCTGGCAAAGGTAGATGCAATCGCAGCCCTAGCCACGGAGTAACACAATGCTACTAATCATTCTCGGCCTGATCCTATGGACAGGTTCACATTACTGGAAACGTTTGGCACCCGACCACCGCGCCAAGCTAGGCGACAAGGGTAAAGGGATCGTTGCAGGCGCTAGCGTGCTGGCCATTGTTCTGATTATCATCGGTTATCGCAGCGCTGATTTTATCGCAGTTTGGAACCCACCAAGCGCAATGCAACACGCCACTCACGTTCTGATGTTGGTTGCGTTTTTCGTCTTTGGCATGTCTGCTACAACGGGACGCTTGCGCGGATACCTGCGTCACCCGATGCTGATCTCAGTTAAAATCTGGGCCATTGCCCACCTTTTGGTAAACGGAGATCTGGCCGCAATCATCCTATTCGGCGGTATGCTCGCTTGGGCTGTTGGTTCAGTCATTTTGATCAATAAGGCTGAGCCAAATTGGGTCCGTCCAGAACCCGGTAACAAGTCAAAAGACATTCTGCTGGTTGTCATCACCGTTGTCACTTTCACTATCGCTGTCGCCATTCACATAGCGTTGGGCGTCAATCCATTTGGGTAAGGAAAAGTTATGAAATTATATCGTTTTTTGTCTGAAGAAGACACTGCAGCCTTTTGCCACAAGGTAACGGATGCAATGAATAAGGGGTGGGAGCTATACGGCTCTCCGACCCAAACATGGGACCACGCAGCAGGTATCATGCGTTGCGGTCAATCCGTAGTGAAAGAAGTTGAAGGCACATACACGTCCGAAACCAAACTGGGTCAACACTAATGATTAAGACGAATAGCGGGCGCTTTTTTGAGGATTACACTGTTGGTCAAGTGATCGATCATGCGGTCCCTCGGACGGTGAAAATGGGGGAGCGGGCACTTTACCACATGCTCTATCCCTCGCGTCATGCCCTGTATTCGTCTGACCAATTCGCCCAAGATTGCGGGCTACCGTTTAGTCCACTGGACGACATGATCGCGTTTCATATCGTCTTTGGGAAAACCGTTCCTGACGTTTCGCTCAACGCGGTTGCCAACCTTGGTTATGCGCAAGGACGCTGGCTGTTACCTGTTTGGCCGGGGGATACCCTGCGCGCGCGATCGGAAGTGATTGGGATCAAGCAAAATTCAAACGGCAAGACAGGCGTTGTTTATGTGCGCACGACTGGACTGAACCAACATAATGAAACGGTGTTGGAATACGTGCGTTGGGTGATGGTGCGCAAAAAGGATGTGGATGTACCTGCACCTGTGACCGTTGTACCAGATCTTCCGAAGGCGCTGACCGCTGACCAATTGGTAATCCCCAAAGGCCTTGATTTTACGAATTATGATTTCACTTTGGCCGGGGAACCGCATCGTTGGGATGACTATAAAATCGGCGAGAAGATTGACCACGTTGACGGCGTCACCGTGGAAGAAGCTGAACACATGATGGCCACGCGGCTTTGGCAAAACACGGCCAAGGTCCATTTTGACACCTCAGCACGCCCAGATGGATCACGCCTGATTTATGGCGGCCATGTTATTTCGATGGCGCGCGCGCTGTCTTTTAACGGCCTTGCGAACGCGCAAATTGTGGCGGGGCTTAATAGCGGAGCACATGCAAATCCATGTTTGGCTGGCGATACAATTCGAGCATGGTCCGAGGTTCTGGATAAAGCGCAAACAGACGCACCTGGTGTTGGCGCGTTGCGATTGCGCCTCGTGGCAACGAAAGGTGGCAAGCCATTTGATTTGCGCGCTGATGATGGCAAATTCCTGCCAGAGGTTCTTTTAGACCTCGATTATTGGGTGTTGATCCCGCTTTAATTCAAGAATTTTCAACTCTTAGTTCGTATGAAAAACTTTTGGCCGGTGTTGCCGTCGTAACGGTTGTGTCGATTGGGATTGAAAAGTATTTTTTTGGCCTGCCAGCGCCAGTGTTTGATTGTTTCGGTGAATCCAACTCGGATCAATTTGTTCACGATAACCAGCTTGCAACCCGCTATCACGAGATTGGCCATGCCATGATCGATCAGCTTGAGCGTCGCTTTTGGGACAAGAAAAAGATGCGGCAGACGTCGCCTCCGTGTTTTGATCGATGCACTGTATGAAGAAGATGCGATCGAGACTACATATGCTGCGGCCGACATGTTTTTAGCGTTGGCTGAAGAGACAGGCGAACCTTATCGGGCAATTACCCATGGGCCAGATTTGCAACGCTATTACAACTAGGCGTGCTTGTTTTTGGGTGCCAATATGGACGCCCGCGCCCACAATGGGGAAGGCCAGGGTGTGCCTGATGATAGCATGAATTGGTGTGAAATTGAATTTGAAGCTGCAGAAAATAGCTGGGGTGCTGTATTTGAGGAACTTGCTGAAAACGCACCAGCGCAAAGCATCGTTTATGAAGGCGGGACAGAAACGCTGTTTGAAAAGATGATCATGGAAGAAGTTGTGGCCTTGAACGAGGACTTTGTCTTTCCAAATACGCTGACTGTTGCGGTTGAAGAGTGTGGTAAACCAAATGCGATTTACATCCCTAATGAGCTGCGTGTTCTAATGTGTACTGAGCATGCACAATGGCTGCGTTACCTGCCGCTTCCACAGTAGAGTAATTTTTAAGTGGCTAATAGGTTGGTAAACACCTTGACCTAAAATGTGATCACACTTTTGTGACGCGTGATCACAAAATACTCAAAAGATGAAAATAAGTGCAAAAGATGCGTTTTACGCTTCGAAAAATTAACCTCTGCCTAGGTGACACCAGCGTAAAAAGCGCTAGAACAAGTTGAGGACTAAAAAAGGACATCAACAATGGCCGACGTGAACCGGGGCAATCGCCCACTCTCACCCCACCTGACTATCTACCGCCCACAGCTTACATCCATGACGTCTATCCTGACGCGGATTACTGGCAACGCGATGCTCATTTCTGCATTGCTGATTGTCTGGTGGTTCTTGGCAGCGGCAACCTCGCCCGAAGCTTACGCCATAGCGAACGGTTTTCTAACCAGCTGGTTTGGCGACCTTGTCATGATTTTCTCGGTTCTGGGCCTTTGGTACCACACGCTTGCAGGTGTACGTCACTTGATTTGGGACAACGGCATCGGCCTTGATATTCCAACGGCTGAAAAAATGGGTTGGGCTGTGGTCATCGGATCAGTTGTCTTGACCATCATCACAATTATTTTGGTCTGAGGAGAATACGATGTCTTATTTGACCGACCGTAAACGCGCCACTGGACTGGGTTCTGCTAAAACAGGCACAGAGCACTTCTGGCTGATGAAAGTCAGTTCTGTAGCGTTACTTTTGCTGATCCCGTTGTTTGTTTTCACATTTGGCCCAATGCTGGGTGAAACACATGAAAACGTGCTGGCGTACTTTGCCCGTCCGTTCCCAGCGATTGTGGCGGCTCTGACCATTGGCGTTACCTTCATGCACTTCAAGAATGGCGCACAGACCATGATTGAAGACTACGTGCACGGTACCTCCCAAAAAATGGCGATCATTTTCGTGATCTGCCTTTCTTATGCTGCTGTTGCGACTGGCCTATTCGCCATCGCACGTATCGCGCTTTAATCGATTAAGGGAGACCTGAAAATGGCTGCTTATGAATATGAAACCCACGAATATGACGTGGTTGTTGTTGGTGCCGGTGGCGCAGGTTTGCGCGCGACACTGGGTATGGCGGAACAAGGTTTGCGTACTGCTTGCGTAACCAAAGTTTTCCCAACACGTTCTCACACTGTTGCGGCCCAAGGTGGTATCGCGGCGTCCCTATCCAACATGGGTCCTGATAATTGGCAGTGGCACATGTATGACACTGTCAAAGGGTCTGACTGGTTGGGCGATACCGATGCGATGGAATACCTCGCACGCGAAGCCCCAAAGGCGGTTTACGAGCTAGAGCACTACGGCGTTCCTTTCTCACGCACCGAAGAGGGCAAGATTTACCAGCGTCCATTCGGTGGTCACACCACTGAATTTGGCGAAGGCCCAGCAGTTCAGCGCACATGCGCCGCGGCTGACCGTACAGGCCACGCCATTTTGCACACGCTTTATGGTCAGTCTCTAAAGAACAACGCGGAATTCTACATCGAGTACTTTGCGATTGACCTGATCATGTCCGAAGACGGCACCTGCCAAGGCGTTTTGTGCTGGAAGCTAGATGACGGTACGATGCACCTGTTCTCAGCCAAGATGGTTGTTCTGGCGACGGGCGGCTATGGTCGCGCTTATTTCTCGGCCACATCTGCCCACACCTGTACAGGTGACGGCGGCGGCATGGTGGCTCGCGCTGGCTTGCCACTCCAAGACATGGAATTCGTTCAGTTCCACCCGACTGGTATCTATGGCGCTGGCTGCTTGATCACCGAGGGTGCGCGTGGCGAAGGCGGTTACCTTACCAACTCTGAAGGCGAGCGTTTCATGGAACGTTATGCGCCCCAGTATAAAGACCTTGCACCGCGCGATTACGTATCGCGCTGTATGACGATGGAAATTCGCGAAGGTCGCGGCGTTGGGGCCAATGGAGATCACATCCACCTGAACCTCAACCACCTGCCAAAAGAAACACTGGATCTGCGCCTACCGGGCATTTCAGAATCCGCACGCGTCTTTGCAGGCGTGGACCTGACCAAAGAACCAATCCCAGTTCTGCCAACCGTGCACTATAACATGGGCGGCATTCCAACGAACTATTGGGGTGAAGTCCTGAACCCAACTGCTGAAACACCAGATGCGGTGTCCCCGGGCCTTATGGCTGTGGGCGAAGCAGGGTGTGCATCAGTTCACGGGGCCAACCGCCTTGGGTCTAACTCACTCATCGATCTAGTGGTCTTTGGCCGTGCGGCTGCGATCCGCGCAGGTAAGATCATTGATCCAGATAGCCCAGTGCCAACGCCGAACCAAAAATCTGTTGATGCTGCCTTTGAACGTTTCGATAATACTCGTCACGCTAAAGGGGCTACCCCAACAGCCGAACTGCGCCTTGAGATGCAACAAACCATGCAAAAAGACGCCGCCGTGTTCCGCGCAAGCGACACATTGGCTGAGGGCAAGGCGAAGATGGATGAAGTTGCGGCCAAATGGTCCGACATCGGCGTCACTGACCGCTCATTGGTTTGGAACAGTGATCTGATGGAAACGCTCGAATTGGCCAACCTTCTGCCAAATGCTGTGGCTACAATAACTGGCGCAGAAGCACGTAAGGAAAGCCGCGGGGCGCACGCCCACGAGGACTTCCCAGAGCGTGACGACAAAGATTGGCGAGTTCACACATTGGCGACATTCAACAACAAGAATGAGGCAACACTTAGCTATCGCGGTGTGCACCTGGATCCGTTGACAGCCGAGAATGATGGCGGCATCGAGCTTAAGCGTATCGCACCAAAAGTGCGTAACTTCTGATGATCGACAATGCATCAGGCATCGAAATTGGCCAATTCGCCAAAGCTGCCGTTGTCGGTGGTGACGACACAACAGTGGCCTTGATCAGTGAGATTCTGGGCCGCCCTGCAACGCAACAATGTGCAGGCAAATCCAGCCTTGCGGCCTTGGCCGGATAAAGGAGATACTACATGGTAGAACTAACACTCCCGAAAAACTCGCGTATGACAACGGGCAAAACGTGGCCAAAACCTAAGGGCGCAACAAACCTGCGCAAATTCAGCATCTATCGCTGGAACCCGGATGACGGCAAAAACCCACAGCTTGATACATACTGGATCGACTTAGACGATTGCGGCCCAATGATTTTGGATGCTTTGATCAAAATCAAGAATGAAATCGACCCAACGTTGACCTTCCGCCGTTCTTGCCGCGAAGGCATCTGCGGGTCCTGTGCGATGAACATCGACGGCATCAACACGTTGGCTTGTATCTACGGTATGGACGAAGTCAAAGGCGACGTACGCGTTTATCCATTACCGCACATGCCTGTGGTCAAGGATTTGATCCCAGACCTCACACATTTCTACGCACAGCACGCATCAGTGATGCCGTGGTTGGAAACCAAAACTAACCGTCCTGCGAAAGAATGGCGTCAGTCAATCGACGATCGCAAGAAGTTGGATGGCCTGTATGAATGCGTTATGTGCGCATGCTGCTCAACCAGTTGTCCAAGCTATTGGTGGAACGGCGATCGGTACCTAGGCCCAGCAGCCTTGTTGCACGCCTATCGCTGGATCATTGACTCACGTGATGAAGCAACAGGTGAACGTTTGGACGAACTTGAAGATCCGTTCAAATTGTATCGATGCCACACGATCATGAACTGCGCGAAAACATGCCCTAAAGGTTTGAATCCTGCAGAGGCAATTTCGAACATCAAAAAGATGATGGTCGAACGCCGCGTCTGATCTTAAGCTACAGCTTATCTGAAATGGCCTGCCCTTCTCGGGTGGGCCATTTTTATATCTAAGCACCTTGAGGACCCCATTATGCAAATAGTTGTCTTGCTGATTGCCTTTGGCTTTGTGATGTTCTTTGCGCGGCGCAATGCGCCAACACGCGGATGCCGATGGCGTGCAGACGCAATAGGGGATCGTGGTGCACTTCGTAAATATAAATGCGTGGCCTGCGGCGCAGAGGCCTTTACATCAACCAAAGGCCCACCCAATGATTGCAGATCAAAGCTAAAAACACCCAACTTGTGAGGCCCAAATGATCGAACCCAAAGACGCCGCCGTCCGGCGTGCTGTAAAGCCAGTCATTTGTTATCCAGTTGAAACGCTACCTGCGCCGAACATGTCTATCTATGAAGAGGCCCGTCAGAACCTGACCAAGATTGACGAGGTTTTAGCCCCAGCCCGGGATGCTGCGGTGTTCAAAGTGCCTGTGGGCCACTTTTTTCGCATCTCATCTGTTGAGGGGTCCCAAGTTGGCGATCTGAACCTGTGGAATGCTAATGACCTTAACGAAAAATTCTACACGGGCAAAACACGCGCTTTGCACGGCACACACATCACCACAGGCCAACAATTGTGGTCCAGCTTCCCACAGTTGCGCCCAATGGCGACGATCACTCACGACACGCTGGGTTGGTATGGCATCGATGAATATGGCGGCTCTGTGCATGACGTGATTGGCACGCGTTGCGATCCCTACACGCACAACTTGCTTGCTGGTGGTCAGTATCACCATTGCTGCCACTCCAACCTGTCTCGCGCGATGGGTGAGAACCTTGGCATCACTGCGCAAGAGGCGGAAAGCCATGTGCATGACGTGCTTAACGTCTTTATGTGCACCGGCTTTACTCGCGACACAGGCCAGTACTTTATGAAGGGCAGCCCTGTGCGCCCCGGTGACTATTTAGAGTTCTTCGCTGAGATCGATTTACTGGGCTGCTTATCTGCCTGTCCGGGAGGCGATTGCTCTGACGAACACTCCTCAGACAGTGCCCAATGCCACCCGTTGTTGATTGAGGTGTTTAAACCTGTGGATCGAACACTTGAGGGTTGGAAATCACCGGCGGTGAACGGATATAATCGCGGTCACGGCTTGTAATTGGATCGGTATTGCGCACTTACGCAATACCGACACGATACCGACGCTCGGTTTCACTGCTTTTTGATTGTCTGAATGTGTTCAGGCGAATCCAGCTTCTAGGGCAATCTCTACCATTTCGCCAAAGCTGCGTTCGCGATCTTCGGCCGGTAACGCTTCACCAGTTTGAAGGTGGTCACTAACGGTTAGAACAGCCAGTGCGCGACGGCCATAACGGGCAGCAAGGGTGTACAGTTCGGCGGCTTCCATCTCGACACCCAAGATGCCGTGGCGCGTCATTTGTTCATTCAAATCAGGACGTTCGTCATAGAAAACGTCAGAAGAATAAATGCCGCCTACGTGGGTTTTACAGCCCTTGGTTTCTGCAGATTTTACCGCAGCTGCGAGTAGCCCATAGTCGGCACATGGCGAATAATTGAACTCTTTGAAAATGCCGGAAGAGGGAGAGTTTAGGGTGCTAGCGGTCATGGCTATGATCACGTCACGAATGCCAACCTGTGGCTGCATACCCCCGCAGCTGCCAATACGGATAAGCGTTTGTGCGTTGTATTCATTGATTAATTCATTCGCGTAGATCGACAAGGAAGGCATGCCCATGCCGGACCCTTGGATGGTGACACGGTGGCCGTTCCATGTGCCGGTGAAGCCCAACATGCCGCGCACTTCATTGACCAGTTCAACGTCTTGCAGAAAGGTTTCTGCTGCCCATTTCGCGCGGTACGGGTCACCCGGCATTAGAACAGTTTCAGCAATTTGTCCTGGCTTTGCGCCGATGTGTACGGTCATGGATTTCTCTTTCGCAAGTATGAATGATGAGCCAACTTTGACTTCATATCGACCAAGATGCAAATGCTGCGTTTGTTGCTAAGATGCGGGATCGGCGAGGGTGACAATGTCTGCCATAATTGTGTTCAGCTCAAAGTCTTTCGGCGTATAAACCCGTGCCACACCCATAGCCCGCAATCGTTCGGCATCGTCATCAGGAATGATGCCGCCGACAATAACTGGTGTATCGCCAAGCCCTACTTTGCGCATGCGGTCAATCAGGTCCTCGACCAATGGAAGGTGACTGCCTGATAGGATTGATAGGCCTACAACATGCGCTTGATCTTCAATTGCGGCGGCAACCAGTTGCTCGGGGGTTAGGCGGATCCCTTCATATGCGATATCCATCCCACAATCGCGCGCACGCACAGCGATTTGTTCGGCACCGTTTGAGTGACCATCTAAGCCGGGCTTACCAACCAAGAATTTCAATCGACGCCCCAACCGATCACTTACCGAGTTTACAGACTCACGCAGGTCTTCAAGGCCTTCGGTCTTGTTAGATTGTCCAACGGAAACGCCAGTTGGTCCACGGTATTCGCCGTGGACATGGCGCATCTGCGCGGCCCATTCGCCTGTGGTTGCACCTGCTTTTGCCGCCACGATGGAGGGAGGCATCACATTGCGCCCCTCGGATGCCGCAGCACGAAGATCTGCAAGGGCGGTGTCGACGGCACCCTGGTCGCGGTTGGCGCGCCATGCATTCAGATTGTCAATTTGTGCCAGCTCCACGGCGGGATCGACCACCATGATGCCGCCATCTGCGGTCATCAAGGGGGAGGGTTCTGTGCTGGTGTATTTGTTCACGCCAACAACGACAGTTTCCCCTGCTTCAATCCGGTTGAGGCGATCCGCGTTGGACTGTACAAGGGCGGATTTCATGTAATCGATGGCTTCAATCGCGCCGCCCATGGCATCCAAATTCGCCAGTTCGGCGCGGGCACCTTCTTTTAGTTCGTCAACTTTACGATCTATCGCAGGGTTGCCGTCAAATAAGTCGTCAAATTCTAACAAGTCAGTTTCAAACGCCATGATCTGTTGCATGCGCATGGACCATTGCTGATCCCACGGACGGGGCAGGCCAAGGGCCTCATTCCATGCGGGTAATTGCACCGCACGCGCACGGGCCTTTTTGGACAAGGTGACCGCAAGCATCTCGATCAAGATACGGTAAACATTATTCTCTGGTTGCTGTTCGGTCAGGCCGAGTGAATTCACCTGAACGCCGTAACGAAAGCGACGGTATTTTGCGTCTGTTACACCGTAACGCGTCTCACAAATTTCATCCCATAGATCGACGAAAGCGCGCATTTTGCACATCTCTGTCACGAACCGAATGCCTGCGTTCACAAAGAAAGATATGCGGCCCACAAGGGCGGAAAAATCAGCAGGATCAACGCGGGGGCGCAATTCATCTAAAACGGCAGTGGCAGTGGCGAGGGCAAAGGACAGCTCTTGCTCTGGCGTTGCACCGGCCTCTTGCAAGTGATAGGAACAGACGTTCATCGGGTTCCATTTGGGGGCGTTTGTATAGCAATATTCGGCAACATCCGCGATCATCTTTAACGATGGTTTGGGCGGGCAAATGTAGGTGCCGCGCGAAAGGTATTCTTTGATCAGATCATTTTGAACAGTGCCTTGCAGTGCCTCAATGTCAGCACCCTGTTCTTGGGCTACAGCGATGTATAGCGACAACAACCAAGGGGCTGTTGCGTTGATAGTCATCGACGTATTCATTTTTTCTAAAGGAATTTCATCGAACAACGCACGCATGTCACCAAGGTGGGAAACGGGTACGCCAACCTTACCAACCTCACCGCGTGACAAGACATGATCGCTGTCGTAGCCTGTTTGGGTTGGTAGATCGAACGCGACAGAAAGGCCCGTCTGCCCTTTTTCTAGGTTTGAACGGTACAGCAGGTTCGATGCTTTGGCCGTTGAATGACCTGCATAGGTTCGTATCAGCCAAGGGCGGTCTTTTTCGGATTGGGTCATCGAACCTCACTGGTGGTCAGCGCATTGCAAAAGTAATAAAATTACGTACATTGCTTATTAATGGTAATTTTAGACAAGTGTCAATTCATTTTGCTGAGGGTGGTATTAACAAAACGGAAAGCAAAAATGCCGCTATCTGGGCCAACTACGGCGTCCAAATTTGATTTTGGTTTACGCTGGGTCTGAGCGCTGTAAGACTATCTCCAATGACGCAGATTGTTGAAATTCCCCTCTGGCTTTTTGTCCTGATTTTGCTGTTTGCTGCGGTTACAGCACTTAGCCATTTCTTGTTGCCTTCGGTACGTTGGTTTTTCCGCCACCGTTTGGAACGCGCTGTTAAGAAGCTGAATACGCGTCTTACACGCCCGATTGAGCCGTTCAAGCTGGCGCGGCGCTATGACATGGTTCAGAGATTAATTTACGATCCTGAAGTGACTCGCGCGATTGTGAACCACGCGGAACGCAACAATGTGCCAGAGAACGTCGCATTTGAAAAAGCACGGCGATATGCACGTGAGATCGTGCCTAGTTTTAGTGCGCTCGCGTATTTTGGATTTGCAATCCGTATAGCACGCTGGTTGGGCAATACCTTTTATGACGTCCGTACTGGTCCTGAAAATGATGAACGTTTGGCCAAACTGTCCCCAGACGCGACCGTCATTTTTATCATGAACCATCGCAGCAACATGGATTATGTGTTGGTGACATATTTGGCCGCGCGTGCGTCTGCATTGTCCTACGCTGTTGGGGAATGGGCCCGTGTTTGGCCATTGATCCGATTGATCAAATCAATGGGTGCATATTTTATTCGTCGCAAAGCTCGGGGTGCTTTGTATCGTCGGGTGCTTGCTCGCTATGTACAGATGGCAACTGAAGGCGGCGTAACTCAAGCGGTGTTTCCTGAGGGTGGGTTAAGTCTGAATGGGCGGCTTATGCCCCCAAAGATGGGCCTGCTGTCTTATATTCTCGAGGGGTTTGACCCCAACGAGGGGCGCGACGTTATGTTTGTGCCTGTCGCCATTAACTATGACCGTGTTCTTGAGGACCGTGTTTTGATTGCTGCGAATGAACGTGGGGACCGAAAGTTTGGTGGCAAGGTAAGTGTTGTGTTCAAGTTTGTGGTGCACCGCACGTGGCAACGGTTTCGTGGAAAGAAGTTTCAGTTTGGGACTGCTGCGGTAACGTTTGGGGAACCTGTTTCGCTAAGAGATTACAAGATGACGCCTGACGCAGAAAGCTTGGCTACCGATCTGATGACTCGCATCGAAGAAGTGATGCCGGTGGTGGTGGTGCCACTGTTGGCACGCGCTTTGTTGGCGGGTGATTTGGCTGGTGACGACACAAATCTACAAACTGTTTTGGACGCACAATTATCCGCCAGTACTGTGAAGGCTTCGATTGTTCCTCCAAGTGAACTGATTGCTGCCGCAAACCAAGCGCTGGCTCAATTAGCTGAGCGTGAGATCGTTGAGTTAAAAGATGGAACCTGGAGCATATTGCCAAACAATCGACCTGTCCTAACATTCTACGCCAGTTCGATTGCCCATTATTATTAGGGCTACGAAGGTGCGTGAGGCACCGCATGAAATTATCAGAGTAATAAAATTACCAAAAATATTGCAATAAGGTTGCTTTATTACACGCCGAATTATATTTCCTGAGCATGGCCACGCGATTCTGCGCCGTGGTCCGCTAAGCATCGAGGGGAAATATTATGGGTTTAGATACTGGAATTGCGCAATATGAAGTGCTTGAAAAAGACCTTTATGAGGTCGGTGAAATTCCTCCAATGGGCTATGTCCCTAAGCAGATGTACGCTTGGGCCATTCGGAAGGAACGTCACGGCAATCCAGATACTGCGATGCTGCAAGAGGTCGTGGATGTACCGAACCTAGACAGTCACGATGTCCTTGTTTTGGTAATGGCAGCAGGTGTGAATTATAATGGTGTTTGGGCTGCATTGGGCACGCCGATCAGCCCCTTTGACGGGCACAAAAAACCCTATCACATCGCAGGTTCTGACGCGTCGGGTATCGTTTGGGCCGTTGGCGATAAGGTAACGCGTTGGAAGGTTGGCGATGAAGTTGTCATTCACTGCAACCAAGATGATGGTGACGATGAAGATTGTAATGGCGGTGATCCAATGTTTTCCACCAGTCAGAGAATCTGGGGATATGAAACACCAGACGGTTCTTTTGGACAGTTCACGCGCGTCCAGTCGCAACAATTGATGCCGCGCCCAAAGCATCTGACGTGGGAAGAATCCGCCTGTTACACACTGACTTTAGCTACAGCCTATCGCATGTTGTTCGGACACCATCCGCATGACCTTAAACCGGGCCAAAACGTCTTGGTCTGGGGTGCATCGGGTGGTCTTGGCTCCTACGCGATTCAGTTGATCAACACCGCAGGTGCCAACGCGATAGGTGTGATTTCTGATGAAGACAAACGTGATTTTGTTATGGGGTTAGGTGCCAAAGGGGTTCTCAATCGCAAAGATTTTAGCTGTTGGGGGCAGATGCCCACAGTGAATACTCCTGAGTATGCCACGTGGTTCAAAGAGGCGCGCAAATTTGGCGCGGCGATTTGGGAGATCACGGGCAAAGGCAACAACGTTGATATGGTATTTGAACACCCTGGCGAGGCGACATTCCCAGTCTCGACGTTCGTCTGTAAAAAGGGTGGGATGGTTGTGATCTGTGCTGGTACGTCCGGCTTCAATCTAACCTTCGATGTGCGTTACATGTGGATGCATCAAAAGCGTCTGCAGGGAAGCCACTTCGCCCACCTCAAGCAAGCGTCAGCGGCAAACCAGTTGATGATCGAACGGCGGTTGGATCCCTGCATGTCCGAAGTGTTTGAATGGAATGCTCTGCCGGACGCCCACATGAAAATGCTACGCAACGAACACAAGCCCGGGAATATGTCGGTGTTGGTCCAAGCGCCCAAGACTGGCTTGCGTACATTGGAAGACGCGATGGAAGTGTGGCTCTAAAATCAGCTTGTTAGTGAAAATGAAAGACGCCCGTGAATCAAAGGGTATCGTGGGCGTTTGTATTTCTAAACACCGGATTGAGCCGATTCAAAGGCTTAGTTCTGGGCACCTCCCAATTTTGGGGGAGGGGAAATGCGCGAATTTTTCGGGAAAGGTGGCACACAAATCATTGTTGGGCTTTGGCATTTCGCGCCAGAAGCCAAAGCATTCGTGGCGCAAAAGGCGGGTCTTTCTCCGGAAGTTTCACGGCTTTGGTTTGATCGTGTTTTTGGGTCAAAACAGTGCGCAGAACTAGCAAAGGTGGGCTAGCACCCATTGGGCGCGCTCTATAGTGTCGCACTATGACATCCACCGAACTTAACCTCTCCGACGATCAAGCTAGCGCATTTGACAGCGTTACCGAAATGCTGCGCGGCGCTGGCGTGAACCTTGATGATAATTTGCTCATGCCACCGCAGGGAGATGCATCTTCAGTTATGGCAATCACAGGAAAAGCTGGTTCGGGTAAAACGCTGTTGTTGGCAGAGCTTTATAAGGCGCTTGAAGCTGCTGGAGTTCAAATTGTTTCTGGTGATTTTGAATCCAAGAAAAGTAAAAGCAAGCGCACGCTTGCGATATTGGCCCCCACTAACAAGGCGGCGTCTGTTCTGCGCCTTCGTGGTGTGCCAGCGACGACCATTCACCGTATCCTTTACACACCAGTGTATGATCCTGAATACGAACGGATCGCGGATTGGTTGGCTGGCAATGGCGAACGTCCTGATATCAGTGAGGGATTGGACATCACTGATGTTGCATTGGATCGTGCGGCTGCATTCTATCTGAACAACAAATCTATTCCGGGTGCTTTGGCCGCGGCAGGGTTGCGTGGCTCTGATTTTATCACGGGTTGGAAGCGCCGCGAGGAACCGCTTGATATTGGCTTCATCGACGAAAGTTCGATGTTAGACGACCGCCAGTTCAATGACCTCAAAGAGATATTTCCAACTTTGATCTTGTTTGGTGATCCTGCACAGCTTGCTCCGGTCAACCAGTCTGGCACGATGGTGTTTGAAAAATTGCCAGCCCCGCAGGTCATTAATCTAGCGCGTGTTCACCGTCAAACGGCTGATAATCCGATTCTTGATTTGGCACATGCTTTGGCCGATCCCGCCCTAGAGTTTCACCATTTTGAACAGATGATAGAAGAGACTGCCAAAAAGGATGAGCGCGTCGTTTGGGGGCAGCGCGTTGAAGTTGACCTGATGGCACGCAGTCCTGTTTTGGTCTGGCGCAACGCCACCCGCATTCGCCTTCTGAACGCGTTTCGTAATGTTTACGGTGCACCCGAGGATGCCTTAATCGCGGGTGAGCCGTTGATCTGTGACGGCATCGAGTTGCCGCTTAAGCACCGCAAGAAACGTTTGGACCTTGAGGCCCGTGGCCTGATTAAAGGTGCGCAAGTTGTATACTTGGGTGAGGGGCGCAAACTGGGTTTTTCACGGCTCCATGTCATGGGTGCTGAAGATCCACAAATTAGTGCTGCATCGATTGTTAAGATCGAAAAGCCGGATGAAGAAGAACCATTTATTCCGTTTGCGGCACGTATGGGGGCAACGTTCCTGCACGGTTCTGCAGTAACCATTCACAAGGCACAGGGCAGCCAGTGGGACACGGTTCAGGTCTTTGCACCTGACCTATTCGTCGCGGCACGTATGAACCGGATCGAGGCGGGGCAACCGCTTTGGAAACGCCTTGCATACGTTGCGATCACGCGCGCCCAAGAACGTCTCATTTGGGTCGTGCGCAATCGGTTGTCAAAACCGACAGAGCCATTGCGCGTAGATGATTTAAAGGCGATCGCGGCACCGACTTTGACATTGGCGCCGCAAGTTGAAGAGGATGGGTTTCTATGAAGTCGATCATTATCACAGGGGCCAGTTCCGGCATTGGTCGCGCAACAGCGGAGGTGTTCTTAAACGCTGGGTGGCGCGTAGGATTGATTGCGCGACGTGCTGAATTGCTGGATGAAATCGCGTCCGAATTTGAGCATGCCTATGCCTTGCCATGCGACGTGACAGATGCGGTAGCTATGAAGGTTACATTTGACGCGTTTGTCGAGCGGTCTGGCAGGCTAGATGCCCTATTCAACAACGCAGGAATATTTGGCCCCTCCGGGCCCATCGACGAAGTGCCGCTGCAGGCATGGACCGAAGTGATAAACGTTAACTTGAATGGGATGTTTATTGCTGCGCAATTGGCCTTTGGACATATGCGCAACCAATCGTTCCAAGGCGGGCGGATCATCAACAATGGCTCTTTGTCTGCATATGTTCCGCGGCCTGCTTCGATTTGTTATACAACTACGAAACACGCAATTACCGGTTTGACCAAAACACTATCGCTGGATGGGCGTCCGTTTGGCATCGCATGTGGACAGATCGACATTGGGAACGCCGAAAGCGCGATCGTTGCAGACCTCAAAGCCAATCAACCCGATATGGAAACCATGGATGTTAGCCATGCTGCGGATGCGGTGTTCCATATGGCTAGCTTGCCGTTGAGCGCGAATGTTCAGAACATGACAGTGATGGCAACTAAGATGCCATTTATAGGCCGTGGTTAAAGGCGGAAAACCCGAAAGATTGCGGAGGCACCCCACCCTGCAGCAATCGCAATTGCCAATGACATCAAGCCATACAGTAATGAATTTTCACGAGACATCGTGAACAGCCAGCGTTCTAAACCAATTTTTCTAACATCAATTGATGTCTCATAATCCGAAATGACCTTGCCGCTACGGGTGAGGAAAATACGCGTCTTGTATTCACCCTCAGTCAATGCGGCAGGCAGCTGAATTGAGGTTTGAAAAAGGGTCTGGGCATCTACGGACACCCCATTTTCCAACAATTGATATGCGTCTGATTTGGTGCGAATGCGAATGATCGCTTGGGTAAAGGCACCAGCGTCTTGAACGGCCATGGGTGCACCTACAGAGCGGATCGCACGCGGGACAGAGATTTTGTAACGCAGGTCTTCAACATCGTTCAACACATCACGCAGAGGCGCACTCGTGGCCACGGCGTAAAAGCTTGGCGCTTCGTCAATTTCAACAGCGTCTACATTGACCCAAATCCCAAACCGCTTTTCCTTACGGCGCACTGTCACAGCCTCTGAAGGGCCAGATACAGTAATGATAACCTCAAGTGGATCGCCGTCAGGGATAGGAGTCTCGCGTTTCACCGCGCCAAATATCAATACATCGGAGCCGTCAAAGGAAGTGGTGATTGCCACCTCATCTTTGCTTAGCCCCAATACGACTTCTTCAGCCATTGCAGGCAATGTTAGCATGCAGAAGGCGATGATATAACGCAACATATCAGTGGCCTCCTGCGGCAATTGAGAAGACATCGGATGGCATGACCAATAGATCGAACGCTAGCTTGCCACAGACGGCTAAAACCATGATCGCCAGGAGAATACGTAACTGTTCGGCCTTCATCTTGACGCCAATACGGGTGCCAATTTGCGCGCCAAAGACACCACCAACAAGCAGCAGGACTGCCAGTACAATATCGACGGTAAAGTTTGTTGTCGCGTGCAACATGGTTGTGAAGGCGGTCACAAAAATGATCTGGAACAGGGATGTTCCAACAACCACCTTAGTGGGCATCCCCAGCAAATAAATCATCGCAGGGACCATGATGAAACCGCCACCAACACCCATGATGGCAGCAAGGATCCCAACAAGAACACCAACGATCAGCGGTGGGATCACAGATATATATAGCCCAGATACCCGAAAACGCATTTTAAACGGTAGGCCATGTACCCAGTTGTGCTTCTTACGCTTGGGCGTAGCACCCTTTGAGGTTTTGCGGATAGCGTTAAGGGACTCGATAAACATCAATCCGCCGATAACGCCAAGGAAAATAACGTAGCAAAGTTTGACGAGCAGATCGACTTGGCCCTGCGCCTTTAGATAGTTGAATACCACGACTCCAAGTGCGGCCCCAACCAGTCCCCCAATAAGAAGAACGGTGCCCATCCTGAGATCGACGGTTTTTCGCTTGAAATGGGCCAGCACGCCGGAAAACGAAGAGGCAACAATTTGGTTGGCTTCTGTTGCAACAGCAACCGCTGGGGGGATGCCGATAAAGAACAACAATGGAGTCATTAAAAAGCCACCGCCGACACCAAACATGCCCGATAAGATGCCTACGATCCCACCCAAACCTAACAATAGGAAGGCATTCACTGAAATCTCTGCGATGGGTAGATATATTTGCATGGACCCTCCTAAACCGCACAAGGCACCTAAATCAAGATGCCTTACGAAAACGGGTCAAACAGGGCTGATATCTTGGGTCAAACTGGACCTATCGTGGTATCAACGCTCTTTGACATATGGCTCACCGCCGGCGCGTGGCGGAATGGCTTTTCCGACGAAGCCAGCCAAAATGACCACTGTCATAATATAGGGCAGCGCACCCAAGAATTGGCCTTGAACCTTCATACCTATGACTGCTTCAATAACGTCTGGACGCAGCTCAAGTGCTTGGAAAAGGCCAAACAGGAACGTGGCATAAAGCGCGTGCCATGGACGCCACTTGGCGAAAATAAGGGCTGCAAGAGCGATGAAACCACGCCCGGCGGACATGTCTTTGACGAACCCCGCCTGAAGGGCCGTCGAAAGGTACGCACCGGCAATGCCACATAAGATACCGCAAATCGCAACAGCGGCATAACGCAATCCGACAACAGATACGCCAGCGGTATCAACAGCGGCTGGGTTTTCACCAACCGCGCGCAAGCGCAGACCAAAGCGCGTGCGATATAGCAACCACCACGTCATTGGGACTGTCAGCAGCGCGACATAAACTAGCAGCGAATGCCCCGATAACAATTCCGAATAAACCTGCATCAAGGGGCTTGCGGCCTTGACTTCGTTCGTAGTTGTCAGAGCACCGGGAAAGTCGATTGGGTTAAACCGCTCCGCGCCTGAAAGGGATGGCGTGCGCCCACCTTGGCTGAACCAAGACTGCGCAATCAAAACCGTCATGCCAGCGGCAAGGAAGTTGATGGCCACGCCAGAGATCAATTGATTGCCACGAAAAGTGATAGAGGCAAGGCCGTGAACACCGCTTAAAAACAGCGATGCTGCGATGCCAGCCAGTAAGCCAATCCAAACGGAGCCCGTTATTGACGCAATCGCTGCAGAGAAGAAGGCAGCGGCCAACATCTTGCCCTCAAGGCCGATGTCAAAAATACCAGCGCGTTCTGAGAAGAGACCGGCCAGACAGGCCAGTAATAACGGAATTGCCAAGCGCACAGTGGCGTCTAGAATTTGGACGAGCGTAAAGAAATCCATCAGTTGCCCTCCTTTCGTAGAGCCAGGAATATGCGTTCCAATGGCATACGCACCATGTTGTCCAGCGCGCCTGTGAACAAGATAACCAGCGCTTGGATCACGACGATTAATTCGCGTGGAATACTGGTCCATAATGCCAACTCGGCACCACCTTGGTATAGAAAACCAAACAAAAGCGCGGCGATAAAAACGCCCAAAGGATGACTGCGACCCATCAGGGCGACAGCGATCCCGATAAATCCGGCACCTTCAGTCGCGTTCAATACCAAACGCTCTGCTTCGCCCATAACGTTATTGATCGCCATCATGCCTGCCAGTGCACCAGAGATGATCATAGCGATCATCGTAATCTTAACAGGGGATATTCCCGCATATTTTGCGGCACTTTCAGAGTGACCGTAGGCGCGAATTTCATAGCCAAGTTTCGTGCGCCAGATCAGCAGCCAAACCAAAACGCAGGCGATTATTGCCACTAACAGTGAAACGTTTGCTGGGGCCGCTTTTGAAAAGCTAATGCCGATGGGAGCCAAGATGTCGTGCAGGGATGGTAAGTGAACGGCTTCGGGGAAGCGTGCGGTCGCAGGATCCATTGCACCTTTAGGACGCAGCACGTTGACCAGCATATAGTTCAGCACCGCAGCAGCGATGAAGTTGAACATAATGGTCGTGATAACAATATGACTGCCGCGTTTTGCTTGCAAATAAGCGGGCACTGCAGCCCAAACTGCACCAAACGCACCTGCCAACACAATCGCGCCCAGTAGGCCAAGTGACCAATGGGGCCATGGGATGAAAAGACACGCAAGCGCCACGCCCAAGCCACCCAACATGGCCTGACCTTCACCACCAATGTTGAACAACCGTGCGTGAAAGGCGACGGAGACAGCAAGGCCAGTAAACATAAAGTTGGTTGCGTAATACAGCGTGTAACCCCACCCATAGGTACTACCCAATGCGCCGTCGATCATCAATTTCAATGCCGCAACCGGATCTTCACCAATGGCAAGTATCACCAACCCAGATAAGATTGCCGCCAACAGTAGTGAAATCAGTGGCACAAGGACGACCTCGGCCCATTTTGGCATTATGTCCATCTTACGTCTCCACACCGGCCATCATCAGGCCCAGTTCTTGTTCGTTGGTTTCGCCAACGGCACGTTCGCCCATGATTTGTCCGTCAAACATGACGGCGACACGGTCTGAGAGAGACAAGATTTCCTCCAGCTCCACACTGACCAATAGAATGGCTTTGCCTTGGTCGCGCAGGGCAACAATCTGTTGGTGGATGAATTCTATTGCACCGATGTCTACGCCGCGTGTCGGCTGGCCTATCAACAGCAGATTGGGATTGCGTTCGATTTCACGTGCCAGAACAATCTTTTGCTGATTACCGCCACTAAAGTTTTTGGCAGACAGGCGTGGGTTAGGAGGGCGCACATCGAAACGCGCCATCTTTTCCTCTGTGTTTTGGCGAATGGCGGTATTATTGATGAAGATGCCAGACTGATAGGCGGGATCATCGTGGTATCCAAACGCTGTATTCTCCCACGCTGAATAGTCCATAATCAGACCTTCGCGTTGGCGATCTTCGGGGACGTGGGCGATTCCACGGGCGCGACGGGTTTTGCCGTTTGAGTATTTGCCAGTCAGGTCAATCGCTTCATTATTTAGTGTAACCGATCCAGTGCCGTCGGCGTAACCGCCCAGCACTTCAAGCAGTTCAGATTGACCGTTGCCCGCAACGCCCGCGATACCAAGAATTTCACCAGCGCGTACATTCAGGCTAATGCTTTTGAGGCGTTCAACGCCTTGTTCATCGACCACACACAAGTTTTGCACATCTAAAACAACATCACCAAGTGTTGGCGAATTTTTGTCCACCTGTAACAGAACCTTGCGGCCAACCATCAATTCAGCCAGCTCTTCAGGGCTGGTGTCTGCGGTCTTAACCGTCGCGGTCATCTCACCGCGGCGCATCACGCTGACGGTGTCTGTGGCTTCCATAATTTCGCGCAGTTTGTGCGTGATAAGGATGATGGTTTTGCCCTCTTCCCGCAAACGTCCAAGAATACGGAACAACTGATCCGCCTCTGACGGGGTCAAAACGCCTGTGGGCTCATCAAGGATAAGAATATCAGCTTGACGATACAGGGCCTTCAGGATCTCAACACGTTGTTGCATCCCCACTCCGATCTCTCCGATCAAGGCATCAGGATCAACGTTCAATTCGTATTCAGCAGCCAGCTCAAGCAAGGATTTGCGCGCCTTGGCAAGGCTGGGTTTTAACAAGCGACCGTCTTCGGCACCAAGGATAATGTTTTCAAGGACGGTGAAATTTTCAACTAGTTTAAAGTGTTGGAACACCATGCCAATTCCCGCAGCAATTGCTGCTTGGCTGTCTGGAATTTCGGTCTTCTGGCCACCAATGAAAATCTCACCCTTATCGGCTTTGTAAAAGCCATAAAGAATAGACATCAGCGTTGATTTACCCGCGCCATTTTCTCCAATGATCCCATGGATCGTACCGGGCATGACGCGGATGGAAATGTCTTTGTTCGCTTGGACTGGGCCAAAGGCTTTTGAAATGCCTTTTAACTCAATCGCAGGCGCTGTCGTGTCGTTGGTCAACTAGGCTCTCCCATGCCTGCGTAACCTACGATGCGCGCAATTTTTCCATCGTTGATATCGATGAAATATTGGCCGCGCTGTGCTGGCATATTGGGCATTCCAAATTCGACAGTTGCGCGTGCGCTGCCGTCGCGTTCGGAAATGTTTACGACCTTGGCTTCGGCACCAGGGGCCATTTCAGCAAAAGTTTTGATGTAGTTCATATAGTCATTGCGGTCTGTGATCGGCGCAGGTGTCCGTGGGTCGCTGTAGCAAAAATCTGGGCCGATGGCTGCGTCAGTTGCTGATGCGCGCTCGTCGGCGGTGGGTGCGCCCCAAGCCGAAAAAAGTGTGTGA
>Ga0206126_10002128_pt1 | contig 22341 bp, 20 predicted proteins | sample Helgoland_Spring_5_FD_148621 | JGI IMG/M metagenome (GOLD analysis project Ga0206126, IMG submission 148621) | Pelagic subsurface seawater microbial communities from Kabeltonne, Helgoland, North Sea - Helgoland_Spring_Bloom_20160412_1 | ecosystem: Environmental > Aquatic > Marine > Epipelagic ...
CAAATAACCCTAAGGTTATTTGGATTAATCCACTCGGTCGTACCAATTTCAAAAGCCCGCTTAACGCGGGCTTTTTTATGGTTACGATTCGTGGATGAGAACCACCTGGTTCGATTAACTGCGTAGAAATTTGAGTAGAGCATTCCAACTTCATTTTTTAGCGATATCTATTTCTTTACTCGATAAGCAGTGAATCGTTTGCGCTTCACAGTGTATGCAGTTTTCCCTATAACTCTTACAGAGGCCAATGCACTGATGGAATGGGGCAATACAGGCGCGAGAGTTTAAATCAGAAATTGGGCAGTTTATTGCTTGGTTGGCATAAACTACTTTTCGATCAATTAAGTCGCAGTGACTTTTTTCTAGCAGCATTTTACGCTTTATATTGCCGGTAACTTGTGAGTTATAAATAACTTCAATCAAATGACGCTATGTATAGAGCATACTTTTAACAAGACTAGCAGTATCGACCGGCCTGTTGGATAATTGCGTGCAAGCAGTTATAAAAAAAATGCTGGTAATAAATATAAAAATGATTGGCTTGAAATCCATCTCGAACTCCCTGTTTGATCCGCATTGCTTTGGTGCATGCGGTGGCTCGCCTGAGTCTTACCTCTTAGGATTACTAAGTATTCGAAATTGCATGATAGATCTAATATCACCTCTTAGTAAATCTAAGAGCTGAATAGTTGATGATATCGGGTAAAGAAATACTTGCTAGACGTTTAAGAGAGGCAAGAACGCGCATTAAAAATGAAGACGGTAGCGAAAAGTATTCGCAAACCGGTCTTGGCGTTGCTGCGGGTTTAGATCAATCTTCTGCGAGTCCGCGTATTAATCATTACGAGACTGGACGTCATTCGCCCGATTTTGTTTTTGTGCGTAAGCTAGCGGAAGTGCTAGAGATTCCAACCTGTTATATGTATGCAGAGGAAGATGATCTTGCCGAGTTAATTAAAGTTTACTCTGGATTATCAGCAAAAAATAAACGGAAGTTATTAAAGATAGCCAATGATTTCTAGTTAAATAACTATTTCGGTTCCGTCAATATAAAAGCCCACATTCTGTGGGCTTTTTTGTGAGTGTCATTCGAACTTAAATTTCTTTCTTTCTGAGCATGATTCATAAGTTAATGAAAAATGGGAGTTAGAAGAGCTTTGTTGCAATTCGATAAATCCCCTTCATTTTCAATTGCTTAATACTCAATAGTCATTGTAACAATGCTCCTCTAACCGCAGTTTACGGCTATATGTGGGGTGATAGATTAGTTAATTATCACCGTATTCGATAATTTGCGGTGATATGTTAGGCTAGAGCTGTAGCTAGCAGAGAATCAAATATGTAATGTAGGGTGATATTTATGCAAGCAATTTCAGGTTGGGAAAAGGTAACTGTTGAGCAATTTAAAAATGAAATTGTTCCGCAAAATAAACCAGTAATTCTTAAATCCTTGATGGGCGATTGGTCGGTCGTTAAAGCGGCAAAGGAATCTTCTAGAGCGTTTGCTGACTATATAAAATCTCATGATAGAAAAAAAGAAGTATTAGCACTTGTGGGTAGCCCTGATATTAAAGGACGATTTTTTTATAACAAAGATTTAAAAAATAACAACTTCATACGTAAACCTGTCACGTTAAGTGTTGCCGTAGAGCACCTAATGATTAATATTGATAAGCCAAATCCTAATGCAATTGCAGTGCAGGCGGTTCAAGTCAGAGAGGTATTGCAGAAGTTTGATGAAGAAAATCCACAGCCATTACTCGACAAATCGATTCCGCCAACCATGTGGATGGGTAATCAAGCTATGGTGGCCCCCCATTATGACCCTTACGATAATCTTGCGGCAGTGGTTGCCGGTCGAAGAAAATTCACTCTTTTTCCGCCAGAGCAAATAAATAATCTCTATTTGGGACCGTTATTAAATACGCCTGCTGGCGTGCCTATTAGTATGGTAAATCTTCTTGATCCAGATTTTGAACAATTCCCCCGTTTTCAACAGGCGTTAGACGCAGGTCAAGAAGCCGTTCTAGAACCGGGCGACGCTATTTACATCCCTGCGCTTTGGTGGCATGCCGTTCAATCGTTGGATAAGGTCAACATGTTAGTCAATTATTGGTGGGGTGGAATCACAGACAGTGGCATCTCGCCAAGTCAGAGCATACTTCACAGTATGTTAACCATCGCAAAGTTAAGTCCTGAGAAGCGAATGGCGTGGCGTCATTTCTTTGATTATCATGTATTTCAAATACATGACGATCCTAAAGCGCATTTGCCAGAAGATTTGAAAGATATAACGACTACATTAGATCGTAAACAAAAAATACAGCTTCGCGATTTTCTTATTAGTTCGTTAAAGTGAATAAATAGGACCGAAGAATATTACAAAATATTCTTCGGGTTCAAGTTTATAAACGTCACGACATCAAACTAACTAATGTTTTTTTTCGCTTTTACTCTGGATTATCAGCAAAAAATAAACGGAAGTTATTAAAGATAGCCAATGATTTCTAGTTAAATAACTATTTCGGTTCCATCCACAAAAAAGCCCACATTTAGTGGGCTTTTTTGTGGATGTCATTCGAGCTTAAATTTATTTCTTTCTGAGCATGATTCATAAGTTAAGAATCTGGAACTATCCATCCTCTCGATCATCCAAATTAACTATTTAAAAAATTGTTTTGTTTGTACTGAATCTAAAGTTCGAAAAGAAGATCACTATGAAGAATGTATTGATTTCAATAATTGTTTTTTTATTTGCTCAAAATCTCTTAGCAGATGAATACACTGAATGGGGTAGTTATGAAGCTGGGGGCTGGAGTTGGAAGGTTATTATTATTCCTAAAAATAGCTCCTCTGAGACACTTCTCTATATTGCAAAAAATATTTCGAAAAAAAACCCGAAAACGCGAGTAAGATTTTTTAACGATGATACAAAAATCCAGCAGTTTGTTGATCGAGATCGGTATTTTAATGACAGAACAGGCAAAGTTAAAGAGGTGCCTTTCCCTATGGTTTGGGTTAAAGCTAGCCATATAGCAAATATTAATGAGCGCTCAAATAGAGCGAGAAAAAAATGGCAACTAGTTACTCGCTACGGTGAACATATTGCTTACTTGGAGTGATTTATAGCAGGGATATGTTGGTTTTTTCTTGGGACTCTATTCATCTTGCAGCTCTTCCCCCCCCAATTGGTCCTTTTGCCGAGATAAATTCATGCTAAAGTACTACTTTATAGTATAAAGTAGCATTAAGGAGGTACTGATATGGCCATGATTAAGAAAAGTATTACGGTGACGGACCAGCAAAATGAGTGGATCCAGGCGCAAATGGCGAAAGGTCAGTATGCGAGTGATAGCGAAATTTTTCGTGAGTTAATTCGTGAAAGGCAGTTAAAAGAGAGTGAGGGGCTTGAACTACAAGCCATTCGAGCGGCTCTGATTGAAGCAGAAAAAGGCTTAGAAGCGAATGGTTACAGTGAAGCAACCATTGACGAAATTATGCAGCAAGTGCTTAAACGCAAGGGATGAAATGCCAGACTATAAGCTAGCGCCGGAAGCCGAAGCTGATTTAGATCGACTGTTTGATTTTGGTATTGATACGTTTGGTGTCGATCAAGCTATTAAGTATATGTCTGGGATAAAAGACCGTTTTGATAATATAGCGAAACACCCATTTAAGTATCCAGCGGTTGATCATATTCGCAAAGGCTATCGTCGAAGCGTTTATGGCGTTCATTCCATTTATTACCGTATAAGTGATAAGGGTGTTGAATTTATTCGTTTGATTAACCATGAAGATACCATTCGAAATTTTAGTGCTGATAAATAATTTTACAAAATTTCAGACTAAGGCTGACCAGCTAATGTTGCCCTATTTTTTTATCCTTCCATGCATTAATTAAATACACTGAAATAGAATCTCCACTACTCATTTTATAACCCATTCCTCTTTTATCATCTTTATTTTCTTCAAAAGTAAAGAGTTGCTCGCGGCTAAACCAATGGGCTTGCTCTAAGTCATCTTGGCTTGTATCAATAGTTTCACTGGTGGCTATTGCGGTAAAGCCAATCATTAAAGAGGCAGGAAAAGGCCAAGGTTGTGAGGTTATATACTGCGGGTTTTCAACATGGATATTAGTTTCTTCTAACACTTCCCTGATCACCGCTTCTTCTAAAGTCTCACCAGGATCAATAAACCCGGCAAGGGGTGAATAAATACCATTAGGCCAGTTAGCTTGTCGACCTAACAAGCAACGTGGCACACCATCGTCAAACATACGTTCAATTAACATAATAACTACAGGATCAGTACGAGGGAACGTCATATTTTTACACTCGCTGCACTGCATTGCATGTCCCGCTTCAACAGAGTGATTTATATTGCCACACTGGCCACAATATTGATGGCTCACATGCCAATGCACTAACCCTTTTGCTAGTGCCAAAATTGCCGTATCTTCCTTTGCTAATAAAGATGTTGCTTGCTTTAACGCTAGCCATTGCCCGTTAATGTTAAGGGCTTCTTGAGTTGAATATCTTAATTTATTGAAGTCGACCGCAAAAAATGTTCCCGATGGTTTTTTGCCTAAATACACACATTGGTCAATATCAACTTCAGCAAGTTCATGTTTGGCTAAAAAATATGGAGCAATCTCCCCACCTTTTTGAAAGTAATTTTTTCCATCCTTAATCAAACAAAAGAAAGTATGTTGATCGTTAAATTGCGTTTGCAGCCAGTGATTATCTTTACGTTGATTTGTTCCTCTATCAAGTGGCATGTTTGCATACGTCAGCGTCATACTTTTCGCTCTGGTGTTAATTCATTTTCTAACTTATGAGCCCATTTTTTTGACCAAGCCCCCAATGGAAAAATTATATTAAATAGCTCACTCCCTAATTCAGACAGCTGATAACCATCAGCACATACATTCACTAATTTAAGTGTTTTTAACTCTTTGAGTCGGCTATTAAGTAATGTTGGTGATATTTTTTCGCAGCGCTCTTGCAGCTGACGAAATGTGGCGGGCCCTTGGTGTAAATTCCAAATAATGCCAAGCCCCCAAGTGCGGCCAAGCAAATCAAGTAATGCCATAATGGGTTTACCTGTGACCGATCCGCGCACTTTACCACCAGGAATAGGAAGCGACATAAAGATGTATATCCAGTAATTAAATATAAATCAATGCTACAGTATTTGTAGCTAAAAAATCAGAGTCAGAAGAAAATTATTACAATTGGCGACATTCCGTTTGTCTGCTCTAATTTCTAAAAAAATATCAATTGTAATAATGCTCTTCTGATCCTATTTAATGTTTTGTTTTCTCGCGTATCTGAGACGGTGTGGTCGATGACCAGCGCTTAAACGCTTTACGAAAATTGGCAGGATTATCGTAATCAAGTAAAGCTGCAATTTCAGCAATCGGTAAATCGGTGGTCTGTAAATATTCTAACGCTAGCCGAAAGCGTATTTGATCAAGTAGTTGCTGATACTTAGTCCCTTCTTTTGCTAACCGTCGCTGTAATGTACTTTCACTAATACTTAATCGTTGCGCCACTACCGCGCAGGTTGGAAAGTGTGAGTGAAACGATAATAGCTCACGCGTCACTTGCTCACTGACTAACCCCGCATGGGTATCGTTTGCCAATATCCGATCACACTGACGCCTAAAAATATCTTGCGCTATAGGATCGGAGGATTTTATGGTTTCTCGAAGGGCGCTTTGTTCAAATACGACTGCGCAATCTGCTGCGCTAAATGTTATTTGATCACCAAACACTGAGGCATGAAGACTGCTGTCAGTCGGTTCTTTGTATCTTAGGTGAAGCTGCGCGCTACTGAGACAATGGGGTGCTAATACTTTCAGGTTTTCAAATAGGCCGCTGTAAAGTGTATCGGTATAAAACTTACTTAAGTCTGGCGGTAAATGGTCACCTTTGCTTTTGAGTTGAATATGGTCGCCTATGCGCTCTACCTCAATGTCCATACTGGGAAGAACTGCGCGGTTATAGCGTAAGAGTAGTTTTAAAATATCTTCTACTGTTGAGCTTGTCATGAGCGCATAGCCAAACATGCCCAGCGACACCATCTTTAAGCGACTGCCCACTTTTATACCTAGATCATCTTCGCCATACAATCGAATGGCGACACTGCACACTTGGTCAGCTTGTACGGCCGTCAAAAAAGGCGTGTTTTCAATATCGATGCCCGATTTATCAAGGCCCGATTTATTAAGACCCGACTTACTAAGGCCATTTAGCCAGTCGTTTTTAGTAATGCCTTTTTGCTCGAGAAGCTCAACAATGTGAGAAAAAATATACTGGTGCATGCGCACTCCATGGGGGTTTTTACTCTTAAAAGGATATTCAGCATGTAGTGAGGCTATATAACCCCTTAAATGACTGTATATCACCTTTTACTTGATGGTATATAACTCTTTTATAGATGCTATTTAACCCCTATAAAGTAGTGAGTGTCAATTATCATTACTTTAATCAGTCGTCATACAAAGTAGGGTTGTCGCATGAAAACATTTTCAATATCGAATCCATCGGGTGAGCTCATCACTTACCAAGATAAAAAACGGTATCTTTGGCTCTTATCTATCGTTATGCCTGCCGTGCCGCTTCTGGGTATATTGGTTTTTTTACAAACGGGTTTAGAGTGGACGCTCGGCCTACCCATTTTAATTATCTATTTAGCCATCCCTTTGCTGGATAGTATTATTGGTAGTGATAACGATAACCCGCCAGAAGAAATTGTGCCTCAACTGGAAGCGGATACTTATTATCGCTATTTAACATACGCGACTATTCCCATGCATATTATTGTATTAATTGCGGCTGCCTATCTTGTGGGGACTAACGATTTAAGTTGGTGGGCTATCGCGCTGGTAGCGATTGTAGCGGGTGGCTATAGCGGTTTTAGTATCAATACCGCGCATGAGTTAGGCCACAAGCAAACAACCGTTGAGCAGTGGCTGGCTAAGGTCTGTATGGCTGTGCTTGGCTATGGACACTTTTGTATTGATCATAATCGTGGTCACCATGTGGCGGTAGCTACACCAGAAGATCCTGCTAGCTCTCGTATGGGTGAATCAATTTATGCTTTTGCCTTGCGTGAAATACCGGGAAATTTAAAGCGCGGTTGGCGTTTAGAGCAAACGAGACTACAAAAACAGGGTAAAAATACGTTTTCTATTCACAATGAAATTTTGCAATCTTATTTTTTAACGCTGATTTTACAAGGTCCTTTAGTGTTCGTTTTTGGATGGATTATGTTGCCCTTTTTAGCTATACATAATGGCTGGGCTTGGTTCCAGCTTACGTCGGCTAACTATGTTGAGCATTATGGATTACTCCGAGAGAAAAAAGACAATGGCCGCTATGAACGTTGCCAGCCACGTCATTCATGGAATGCCAATTATATTTTAAGTAATATCATGTTGTTTAATCTTGAGCGCCACTCTGATCATCATACGAATCCTATTCGTCGTTATCAGAGTCTACGAAATTTTCCAGATATTCCTGAAATGCCTAACGGTTATTTTGGCATGTATTTGATGGCCTATATTCCAAGCCTATGGTTTTTGATTATGGACAAACGCTTACTGTCTCTTGCGCATATTAATGGTGACTTATCCAAAGTGAATATTGATCCGAAAAAGAAAGAAGCGATTTATGCGCGTTATGGTTAGTGTGGGTAGTGGGCTTTAGATTATAGATAGAAAATTTTCATCAAAAAAAGGCCCGCATATAGCGAGCCTTTTTTATCGGTAGTACTTATTTAATTAACAGTACTTATGATTCCATTACGCGGTCTTTAATACCCATAACGATAACTGCAACTGCTCCAGCGTTAAAAATGGCGCTAGCATTGCCTAGAATAGAAGTGGCATACTCACCTACTACAGGGATCGAACCAAGAGATCCAGCAACAACTGATAACGCTACTGCGCTAACAAGGAAGGCCGTGGCACGATCTGCATCAACACCAATAGCTCCAATCACTAAACCAATGATTGCCATAATTAAACCTGCTTCAGGGATCGCTACAAACGCTCCAATCACAGCTACTGCAACGGCTACTATACGTACAATTTGTATTAGACTCATAATTTTCTACCTTTAGTTTTAGTTTTAAACAGAAAAACAATTTTGCTAAAAAAATAAATGATCATAATTTTGTTGCGAAGATTAATTCGACGCAATCAAAAAGTATCATGATGGTGCACATTAGCGGCTGTTTTTTTTGTATAAAATTAAAGGTTTATAAGTTTTATGATCGATTTTTGTGCTGTTTTTTTAGGTTTGTGTTTTTTTAGTGCATTTTTGGGGGCGCGAACTCTTAAAGAAAAAAGCAGGCAGCCGTTTAAAACAGCACAAAAAATACTGTTATAAGCGGCTAAAAAATAACGATTTTACTTAGTTGTGGATGTTTTTATAAGCAGCGCAGAAGGCCGCTTTGATCAATCAATAAAGCAATGATTATTGATGTTTAGCTATTGCATCAAGATACGGCTGACTATAACGGTGCGTGCTTATTAATTCAGCGACCGTTTTACCTTGCTGATCTTTAGCATCAAGATTGCCTTTAGCGGCAGCAAAAAAATCGATAAAGGTAACAAAATCTTCGGGGCGCATGCTTTGGTAAGCTTTGAGCACTTTATGATGATCAGCATTTTCACCAATAGGTGCTTGTAAGTCTAAAAACTCACGGATGCGTTCTTCTCCCCAAACGGGATCAATTACTTTTTCTTTGTCTTTCTTTAAAGCCATGGAGCTACCCTTATTTCCTTTAACATTGTTTTAAACGATGATGGTTAGTTGATCTATTACTAGGCATTCAATTTTTTCGCCAAAATTTGGTTTACCTGACCAGGGTTGGCCTGGCCTTTAGAGGCTTTCATTATTTGGCCAACAAAAAAGCCAATTAATTTTTTACGCTTGTCGGGTTCTGCGGCACGATACTGCGCTACTTGGTCAGGACTGTTATTAATGACCTCGTCGACCATCGCTTCAATAGCGCCACTGTCGCTCACTTGCTTTAAGCCTTTGGCTTCAATGATTTCATCGGCGCTGCCTTCATTCGAGCACATAGCTTCAAACACTTGCTTGGCGATTTTTCCTGAAATGGTATTGTCTTTAATGCGGCTGATTAATGCACCCAGTTGTTCGGCATTAACGGGTGATTGCTCAATACTTAAATCATGTTTGTTTAAATAGCCCGATAACTCACCCATTACCCAGTTGGCAGATAGTTTGGCATCACCACAATGTGTGGTGGCAGTTTCAAAAAATTCTGCAATGCTGCGTTGTTCAGTGAGTATTGATGCATCGTAAGCTGATAACGAAAACTGCTCTTGAAAGCGCTGCAGTTTTTGTTCAGGCAGCTCGGGCATAATGGCGCGCAGTTCTTCAATGGTTTGATCATCAATAATGACGGGCAATAAATCAGGGCAGGGGAAGTAACGATAATCGTTAGCTTCTTCTTTGCTGCGCATGCTGCGGGTTTCGTTTTTATCGCTATCGTAAAGGCGCGTTTCTTGTTTAATAACGCCGCCACTTTCGAGTAAATCAATTTGTCTATCAACCTCAACATGAATCGCTCTTTCTATAAAACGAAAAGAGTTAAGGTTTTTTATTTCTGTACGTGTGCCTAGCTTCTCTTCACCCATAGGGCGAATTGATACGTTGGCATCGCAACGCAATGAGCCTTGCGACATGTCACCATCGGATATGCCTAAGTAGGTGACTATGGCATGCACTTTTTTCAAGAAGGCAATGGCTTCTGTCGATGATCTCATATCAGGTTCAGAAACGATTTCAATCAGCGGTGTACCGGCGCGATTTAAATCAATGCCGGTCATGCCATGAAAGTCTTCATGCAATGATTTACCGGCATCTTCTTCAAGGTGAGCATGGTGAATGCGAATTTGTTTAATTTCGCCTTCAACCGCTGTGGGTATCGCAATATAACCGAGGCCGACAATAGGCTTTTCTAATTGCGTGGTTTGATAACCCTTGGGTAAGTCGGGGTAAAAGTAGTTTTTACGCTCAAATACAGACTCTTTACCTATTTCGGCATCAATGGCTAAACCAAACATAATGGCGCTTTTAAACGCTTGAAGGTTGGCCACTGGCAAGGTGCCAGGTAGCGCTAAATCGACCACATCGGCTTGTGTATTAGGGGCGGCGCCAAAGGCGGTTGATGAGCCACTAAAAATTTTTGACTGGGTGGATAGCTGTACATGTACCTCTAAGCCAATCACGGTTTCCCACTGCATATCGTTGTAACCTTGTCTTAAAATAATAGTTGAATGTTAAATTACCAGCGCTGTGTGTTTACTCTGCTTTTTATTCTGTTACGGGTGACTGTTGATGCCAGTCGGTAACAGTTTGAAATTGATGCGCGGTATTTAATAATTGTTGCTCGGCAAAATAATTGCCAACTAACTGTAAACCAACCGGCATATTGTTCATGGTGCCGGCGGGCAATGACATAGCGGGCAAGCCAGCTAAGTTCACTGCAATGGTATAAATATCTTCTAAATACATGGCGACAGGATCATCACCTTTTTCACCAAATTTAAACGCTGGTGATGGTGAGGTAGGCCCTGCAATAATATCGACTTTTTCAAAAGCGCTAACAAAATCTTGTTTGATTAAGCGACGCACTTGTTGCGCTTTTCGATAGTAGGCATCGTAGTAACCGGCAGACAGTGCATAGGCGCCCACTAAAATACGACGCTTCACTTCTTCGCCAAAACCTTCGGTACGTGTGCGCGTGTAAAGGTCTTCTAAATCTTTGGGGTTATCACAGCGGTAGCCATAACGTACGCCATCAAAGCGCGATAAGTTCGAGGAGGCTTCAGCTGGCGCAATCACATAGTAAGCGGGTACGGATAACGCAGAATTAGGCAACTCAATATCGACTAAAATAGCGCCGAGTTTTTCGAGTTCGGCTAATGCGGCTTGGACGGTAGTCGCCATGGTCGCATCCAGACGTTCATCAAAATACTCTTTCGGTATACCTATCTTTAAACCTTTAATAGGCTGATTTAATGTGGCGGTGTAATCCGGCACGGCAATATCAGTACAGGTAGAGTCTTTGGCGTCGAAGCCAGACATGCTGTTAAGCAAAATGGCAGCGTCTTCAGCGGTGCGCGTCATTGGGCCGGCTTGGTCAAGGCTAGAGGCGAATGCGATCATGCCATAGCGACTCACGCGGCCATAGGTCGGCTTTAAGCCGGTAATGCCACACAATGCAGCTGGTTGGCGAATTGAACCACCAGTATCTGTGCCAGTCGCAGCGGGGGCGAGTCGTGCGGCAACGGCCGCGGCTGAGCCACCTGATGAGCCACCCGGAACGGTTTCGATATCCCAGGGATTTTTAACGGGGCCGAAGTAACTGGTTTCATTAGATGAACCCATCGCGAATTCATCCATATTGGTTTTACCCAACATAACGGCACCATCGGCTTTCATTTTAGCGACTACAGTAGCGTCATATGGCGGAATAAAATTATCTAACATTTTTGAACCGCAGGTGGTTTTTATGCCTTGTGTACAAAAAATATCTTTGTGGGCAAACGGTACGCCAAGCAGTGGCCCGTTAGCGCCAGCAGCGATAGCTTTATCAGCAGCATCGGCAGCGCTGAGTGCGCCGTCGTTATCGACGCTGATATAGCAGTTGTAAATGCTGTTTTGCTGCGCAATACGGTCGAGAAAATGACCCGTAATTTCGCGAGAAGAAAATTGTTTTTGTTGCAGTAATAATTGTATTTCTGCAATCGTGAGTTCGTGTAAGGGTTTCATTGGCAATAGTGATATCTGTGGGTAAAAAGGTTCTTAATAATTTAAGAAAGTCTGTAGTCGAAAGCGCTCATTGAGCTGGCTGATAATTAACCAGCTAATCGATCACTTTAGGGACCAAATACAAGCCATCTTCTGTGGCAGGTGCAATTTGCTGCAGAGTGTCTCGAACGTCAATGGGGTTTTCAGGCTTAATCGCTTTATCCACACGAAGTCGTTGGACAGCATCGAGTGAGTTGGCCATGGGTTCAACATTGCTGGTATCAACCGCTTGCATTTGATCGACCAATTCGAGAATGGCGCCAATGCGTTTGGCGACTTCAATCGCTTCATCGCCGTCAATCTTTAATTTGGCTAGGCCTGCGGTAATGGCAATTTGTTCGGGGGTAATTGTCATGGTGCTTTTATACTCATTGTCGTTTCAAATTTCAGTCGATATTGACCGCTGGGCAGTCACGTTAGTGCTCGTTAAATAAGGGGTATTCTGGTGAGAGTGATTGTGAAACCAGATTTACCTTATAAATTTTAAACAAACGCCGTTAAAACCAATAAAAGCGCTAACTTATCACATTTCAGCCTTGCCCTAAATCCCTGCCATTGTTACAGTTTGCCGATTACTTAGGGCGCTTAAAAATTCACTGGCCATTAATAGTCCCGTTTAGGCAAATGGTGAGGTGGATTGTGCCAAAAAACGAGAGACTTTGTCAGATTAGACGAGCACTTTGGTTAAAAAAGCATGTTATTTCTCAGTCGGCTGAATGCCATTATGACGGAATAATTTTGATAAGCTGCCATCCTTTAAAAAAAGAGACTGTATTTTTATGTTAAAGACCATTCGAGGCCTTTTTTCTAACGATTTATCGATTGACCTTGGTACCGCCAACACATTAATTTATGTGAGGGAGCAGGGTATTGTCCTTGATGAGCCATCGGTGGTGGCTATTCGCATACATAACGGCCAAAAGACGATTGCTGCTGTAGGTACCGATGCCAAGCGCATGCTGGGTCGAACGCCGGGCAATATTATGGCTATTCGCCCGCTAAAAGACGGCGTTATCGCCGATTTTCAGGTGACCGAGAAAATGCTTCAGCATTTTATCTCTCGCGTCCATAAAAACAGTTTTATTCGCCCCAGTCCTCGTGTATTGGTGTGCGTCCCTTGTAATTCTACTCAAGTTGAGCGCAAAGCCATTCGTGAGTCGGCACTAAGTGCGGGTGCTCGCGAGGTTCGCTTAATTGAAGAGCCCATGGCCGCTGCTATAGGCGCAGGCTTGCCGGTTGAAGAAGCCAGCGGTTCTATGGTGGTTGATATTGGTGGTGGTACTACTGAAATCGCGATTTTGTCGCTTAATGGTGTGGTCTACTCCGATTCGGTTCGCACCGGTGGTGATCGCTTCGATGAAGCCATTGTCGCTTATGTGCGTCGCAACTACGGTAGCTTAATTGGCGATGCGACGGCTGAACGAATTAAGCAAGAAATTGGTACAGCGATTGGTGGCGGCGAGCTTCGTGAAATTGATGTGCGTGGTCGTAACTTGGCTGAAGGTGTGCCGCGTGCGTTCACCATGAACAGTGATGAAGTGATGGAAGCTTTGCAAGATGCGTTAACCATTATTATTCAAGGTGTAAAAGGTGCGTTAGAGCAATCACCGCCTGAATTGGCTTCTGATATTGCTGAGTCTGGCATTGTACTTACCGGTGGTGGTGCCTTGCTACGCGGTCTTGATCGCTTGCTGACTAACGAAACAGGCCTGCCAGTGATTGTTGCCGAAGATCCTCTCACCTGTGTTGCCCGCGGTGGCGGTAAGGCGCTGGAATTAATGGATCAGTATAATATCGATTTTCTGTCGACGGATTAATAACCGCTGTTGATAGCCGTCATTAATATGAACCATTGATAGCAACTATTGATAACAACTATTGATAAAGCTCATTGACGACCGCCGTTAATAGTTGATATCGGAGATACACGATTAAGCCCATTTTTGGAAAATCCCCTTCGATTGGCGCACGCTTATTAGTGCTGGGCATCCTTTCGCTTGTTCTAATTGCAGCCGACTATAAAACGAATTTAACGGGCAGTACGCGCGTTGCATTATCTTATGTTTCCATTCCTTTTTATTGGTTGGCGAACAGCCCCAGCAATGTTGTGCAGGGGGTTGATTCTTACTTTACCTCGCGTGAAACGTTGATGGCAGATAATGAGCGTCTCCACAGTGAGGCGCGTATTCTGCATGGTAAGTTGCAAAAATTTATTTCTTTAACGGCTGAAAATGTGCGCTTACGTGAGCTACTCAGCTCATCGACGGTTTTGCAAGACAGTGTCTTGATTGCCGAGTTAGTTAACGTGTCTGCAGATCCGCTTAAACAACAAATTGTGGTTAACAAAGGCGCTGATGAAGGCGTGTATGTAGGGCAGCCCGCCATTGATGCCTATGGCTTAATGGGCCAGGTGGTTGAGGTTAATGCGCAGCAGGCACGCGTTATTCTGATTAGTGATTCTCGCCATTCTATTCCTGTGCAAATTAATCGCAACGGCGTTCGCGCTATTGCCGAAGGCGCAGGTCGTATCGATACATTAATGCTACCGAATGTGGTGGCCACTACGGATATTAAAGCGGGCGATTTGTTAGTGAGTTCAGGTTTAGGTCAGCGCTTTCCTGTGGGCTATCCCGTTGGTGTCGTTGAGTCGGTAATACAAGATCCTGGCAAGCCATTCTTAAAAGTTGTCGCTAGACCGAGCGCGCAGTTAGATCGCAGTCGCTTCGTGTTATTGGTTTTTTCTGGCGAGCGAACACGTTGATGCATAGATGATTCGCGCTATTGATAGTCCTGAGATAATGCCTTGGGGTGTGGTGGCGGTAAGTGCTATAGCTGCGTTAGTGTTTGCTGTTTGGCCGCTACCGGATTGGGCGCAGTGGCTGCGTCCTGAATTTGCGGCGGTCATCGTTATTTACTGGGTGGTTGCTGCGCCGTTTCATATCGGTATGGTGTTCGCTTGGTGTCTAGGCCTTTCAATTGATGTGTTAGAAGGTGTAGTACTATCGCAAAACGCACTAGGCTTAACGGTGCTGGCCTACGTCTGTTTTTTGTTGCATCAACGATTACGTATGTTTGGCGTTTTTGGGCAGTCTGCCTCAGTGTTTGTGTTAGTGGGTATCCATCAGCTTATTGGTTACTGGGTGCATGGTCTAACTGGTGGTAGTTACCATACGCTGGCCTTTCTTATTCCTGCTTTAATAAGTGCCATTATCTGGCCATTAGTCAGATTATTTTTGGATCGTTTGCGATTATGATTTTGTTGATGATGGCAATTTAAATAAAACGTTAGATTAATACGTGAATGCTTAGGTTGAATGAAAATTATTATGAAAACTCCGGCCGACACTCCACGTTCTTCAAGCAATCCTATCTCATTCGACTCCTCTTTATCTTCTGCCGCACCAGCGCTGTATTTGGCCTCGCAATCTCCGAGACGGGTGGAGTTACTGCAGCAGCTGGGTTTACAGTTTGAAAAATTGTGTCTCGATGTCGATGAAGCCCGCAATAGTGGCGAGCATCCCGAGGATTTTGTCGGTAGACTGGGATTTGATAAGGCTATGGCGGGTTATCGTGCGTTAATCGATCAGTCACTACCGTTATCACTTACAGCGCCATTGGCTGTGCTAGGTGCCGATACGATAGTGGTTTGCGATGATACTATTCTCGGAAAACCGGCTGGAGAGGCTGATGCGGAGCAGATGTTACGGTTACTGTCTGGCCGCACTCACAGTGTTTATACCAGTGTGTCAGTCATATCGGGAGATACCAGTGGCGAATATAGTACGCACAGCATTACGAGTAAGACACAAGTGACATTTCGAACCATTGAGCCAGAAGAGGTCCAATGGTATTGGCAAAGCGGCGAGCCGATTGATAAAGCCGGTGCTTATGGCATTCAGGGGCTTGGGGCAATTTTTGTTTCTCGTATTGAAGGCAGTTATTCTGGTGTAGTGGGTTTACCATTATTTGAGACCAGCCAGTTATTAACCAAACTCGGCTTTTGCTTTAAGTAATGAAATAACCAGCATGAGTATTTTAGTATTGAGCTAGCAGTGACAGTTTAAAATGAATAGTGAAAGTTTAAAGTGAATAGTGAAAATTTAAAGTGAATAATAGAAAGCTAAAAAACTAACATAAACAGAGCCAGCTAACAGGATGTCTAGAGTGGTTAACGTAAAGGATATTGACTATGAGTGAAGAAATTCTAATGAACGTGACGCCAATGGAGTCACGGGTTGCTTTAGTCGAAAATGGCATATTGCAAGAGGTGGTGGTAGAGCGCGAACGCAGTCGAGGTATTGTCGGTAATATCTACCGCGGCAAAGTCGTTAGAGTGCTACCCGGTATGCAAGCCGCGTTTGTTGATATTGGTTTGGATAAAGCCAGTTTTATTCATGTTGGTGATCTTGAAGCGGGCGATGCCTCAACAGAAGAACCTGATATTCGTCTTTTGTTGCGAGAAGGGCAAAGTCTTTTAGTGCAAGTAGTTAAAGATCCTTTAGGGACAAAGGGGGCGCGTTTGACGGGGCATTTATCAGTATCTTCTCGATACTTAGTGTATATGCCTAAAAATAATCATATTGGTATTTCTAATCGTATTGAAGATTCAGCGCGTCAAAATTTATTGAAATCAGGATTGGCAGATGCTTTAGCTGAAGTGATGACAGAGCCAGAAGATAAAGTGATGCAAGCGGGTTATATTATTCGAACCGCTGCTGAGTTTTCTGACTACCATGATTTTGTTGCTGATGTACGTTATTTAAAGCGGTTATGGCGAGCTTTACAGAAAAAAATGGCCGCACCAACGGTGCCGGCTTTAATCTATGAAGATCTCAATGTGTGTGAACGCACCATGCGCGATTTTGTTTATCCCGAGTTAGAAAAAATTCGAGTCGATAGCCACTCTGTATATGAGCGTTTGATTAAATTTGCTAAAGAATTTATTCCAGAGTTTGTCGATAAAATTGAAGTTTATGATTCGAGTCGACCTATTTTTGATTTGTTTAGCGTGGAAGATGAAATTACTAAGGCTTTAGGTCGTAAGGTGCAATTAAAGTCGGGTGGCTCTTTAGTGATTGATCAAACAGAAGCCATGACTACGATTGATGTTAACACCGGTACATTTGTTGGTAAGCGAAATCTTGAAGAGACTATTTTCAAAACGAATCTTGAGGCTGCAACCGCACTCGCAAGACAGCTACGCTTAAGGAATTTAGGCGGCATCATTATTATCGATTTTATTGATATGAAAAGTGAAGAACATCAACGTCAGACATTACGGACCTTAGAGAAAGCCGTCGAAAAAGATAAAACGACAAGCCATGTTGGCGGTTTTTCGGATTTAGGTTTGGTGCAAATGACACGAAAACGCACGCGTGAAAGTTTAGAACATGTATTAAGTGAATCGTGTTATGTCTGCGATGGTCGCGGCTCAATAAAATCAGCTGAAACAGTGTGCTCTGAAATATTCAGAGAAATTCTGCGAGAGGCGAGAGCCTATGAAAACAGTCGTTTATTAGTGCTGGCATCGCAGTCAGTGGTCGATCGCTTGATTGATGAAGATGCAGGAGTGGTAGCTGACTTGCAAGAGCTATTAGATAAACAAATTGAATTTCAAGTTGAGCCTGTTTATACGCAGGAACAGTTTGATGTGGTTTTATCCTAGTGTGGGCTTTTAAGGTGCCGTTTATAATGATGATCTCAATGAAGGCAGCACCCACTAGTGGATTCGTGGTTAGAGGCTAGCGTGAATTACTTTCGTTTTATTGATCGCTTTTTATGGTCGCTGCTAATATTTATTGCCGGCGTCTATATTGTGCTGGCTGTTTGTATGAGTCTGGGGCGTTTCTATATGCCGCAGCTAGAAAAGCTTTCTCCACAATTGGTTTCCTACCTAGAAAATCGTACGGGCCTTGAGTGGCAGTTAGAAGGTTTCAGTGGTGAGTGGAAAAAATTCAGACCGGTATTCCGAGTTGATTCATTAGTGGCACGTTTACCTCGCTCACCTGACGCTATGTCTTTAGGTGAGGCTGATGATGAGACTAATAAAGCTATATATTCTGAAGTCCCCCCTAAAACGGTATTTTCATTAGTTAACGGTGAGTTACGCCTAGATTTAATAGCCTCGGCCATTGATTTAGGTTTACGTATTACGCATATCAGTGCAAAACAGTTATCGCTTTCATTGGATAAGACCTCGACGAAGACCTCGACGAATGAATGGACACTGCTGGGTTTAGACTTAACCGGTGAGCGTCAGTCTTTATCGTTAGATGAATTTGTTCGGCGTTTGCAGATGATTGACGCACAAGAAATTAATATTGATTTACCGAATGACCAATGGGTATCGACTAACCAGTGGGTAGATTCGCGAATACAAATGCCGGTAATGCAAATGCATTTTCAGCAGTTTGATCAGACGCGACAATTTATTTTTACGCAGCAGGGTGGCGACGACGGCAATTTAACTATTTATGCTAATGCGATTGGCGATCCTTTTTCAGCGGATGCGCAAGTGGATGTGTATGCTGTCGCTGAGCAGTTGAACTTGTCGCCTTGGTTTATTTCAAAGACTAGTAACGGTAGCTCTAATGTCAGTAAGAGCGCCAGTACTAACAATAATAATCAATGGCTAGTGGATGATTGGAGTGGCCAATTTTGGGCAGTTAAGAAACCGCATGAAAACTGGCAGGCCAGCGTTGAAATAAACAATGGCATGCTACAGCAAACAAGTAACCCTGATTGGCAATTAAGTGATATTACTTTACGCTTAAGTGCCGAAGCCAATGACCAGCAAGGCATCGATTTATGGTGGCAGCAATTAGGTGCTACATGGCGTGATGAACCGTTAAATATGCCGCTAGCCAACATATCGATTGAGCGAGACAAAACCACGGTATCGAATATTGTGTTGAGTATGCCGACAGTGGATATTGGTCAGCTAACAGAGATAGTGAATGGCAGCCAATTACTCAACGAAAAATTATCCGAGGCATTACAGTCATTAAATGTCGATGGTTCGCTTAATCAGCTGCATGTTGCTATTCCTTATAATCAAGAAATGGCAGGATTTAAACTAGAGGCGCTATTAGACGATGTAAGCGTTAATGCTTGGAAAAACATTCCAGGCGTTACGGGTTTAACGGGTTATGTTAATGCTTTATCGACATCAGGCAATATTGAGTTAGTTAACAATAAACATTTTTCTTTACACCTTCCTAAGGTTTATCACGACGCTTTATTATTTGATCAAATAGAAAGTCGAGTGAGTTGGTCAATATTAAATAATCGACTCTTAATTAGTGCTGATGATATGCACTTTGCGATGACAGGTGATGAAGGCAGCTTTGCTGCTCGATTCTTCATTAATGGTCAAACTCGTGCCGAAGATGAATCTAGCCATATGGCGATGCATATTGGTGTGAGTGATTCACACAGTTCACAGCTGCTTAAATTATTGCCTTATAAAATAAATAGCAATGTGCAAAAGTGGATTGCGCAAAGCGATTTTGATGCCGATATTGTTGACGGTGGTTTTGTTTATCATGGTTCTTTAGCGAAAGAAGATAAGCATAAGCGCAGCATTCAAATGTATTTAAATTTAGCGGATGCTAATTTTAATTTCCATCAAGCATGGGCGCCAGTAACAAAAGTTGATGGTTTATTAATGTTGGCGGGCAGTGATGTTCAAATGTCAGTTTATTCGGGTGAGTTTGAAAAGCTAGTCATGAGTGAAGCTAACGTGCTTGTTCGCGGAGCAGGCGATGATGCAGCGGTTGAGATTGATAGTCATTTTTCCGGTGGCTTTGGTGATGCGTTAACTATTTTGCAAACATCACCGCTAAAAGCGCGCTTGGAAAATACCCTAGGTGATTGGCAAGCCTCTGGCGAGTTACAAAATGCGAAGATGCATTTATATGTACCGTTAAAAAAAGGTGATATTGATAAAACTCAAGTAGACTTTACCGCTGCCATAACAGACGGTGAGCTCAATATGGCGAATATTGGTTTGGTGGTGAATGACCTTGCCGGACCTATTGCCTATTCATCGAGCAAGGGTTTAGTGTCTGAGACGCTTAATGGTCGTTTATGGGATAAGCCGATTAGTTTGGTGTTAGGTGATTATAAAAATGACCCTCAATTGCAAAACGGTAATAGCGTTAGAGTTGACGGACAATTTGATGTAGAGACTCATCACTTATATGAATGGTTAAAGCAGCCAGCTTTAGCCATGACAGAAGGTACCGCTTCGATAGATCTAAGAGTTGATCATAGTGTTGAGAAAACGGTATTAACCGCTAACAGTGATTTAGTGGGTGTAGAGATCAAATTGCCGGCATCGCTGTATAAGCCTAAAGAGGCGAGTGCAGACTTAGCATTGAATTGGCAAATGAGAGCAGCTAACCAGCCAATGACATTGAGTGTCGCTAATCATGCTTATATGCAGTTAAATTTTGATCGGTATAAGATGCAAGGTGGATCAGTCATTGTAGGTAAAGATGCAAGTGATTCAGTGGCTATTGAATATGCAGAGTCTCGCAAAAATAAACTACTTATTTCAGGGTATATACCTGAGTTTAACTTAACCGAGTGGCTCTCTATTTTTGATCGCTACGCAGAGGCAGCTGCCGATCTTCATCTAAATGCAAAAAGCAGGAATGATGATTTATTATCAATAAATTCATCGTCTGTAAGTTCAACCTCTTCAAATATAGTAGTTAAAAATTTACGATTAGATAACGTTCTTGCTTTCGGCGAAGTGTTTTTGCATGGAGTGATAAGTGCTGCTGAAATAGATCAGCGTTGGCAGTTTGATATTGAGAGTGACCAACTTAAAGGGCGTATATCTTTACCGATAGAGAATACAGCAACAACTCTTCCTGTTGTTGGTGAGTCTTTATCCTCTTTGAATGATATTCCATTAATTTTGAGCGGCGTAGAAGATGCCCAGCGCTATCTAATTGATTTAAGTTATCTGCGTCTGGAAAAACCCCATACACTTGAATCAAAAACAACAGATGCTGATAGTGCATTTTTATTGCCTGAAAATTTAGTGGCTGCAAAAATTGATATACAGCAGTTATATTTGGGTGATCAAGATATAGGCCAATGGAAGTTCTTATTAAGTCCTTCGAATAATGCTGTATTGGTTCATGATCTTCACGTTAATTATGCTTCTATGTTGTTTAGTACTGAGGCTGATAATGGTTTGCTTTGGGCTAAAAATGAAAGTGGCGAGTATGCGTCCTCTCTATCACTTATAGGCAAGAGCGATTCAATTGAAGATTTTATTAGTCACTTTGGCAATGATGCTAAAGGGCAATCACCTATTAGAAGTAAGCATGCAGACGTAACCATTGATTTAAGTTGGGAGGGTGGCCCTGATACGTTTACATTGAATAAAGCTGATGGCACTATCGAATTTAATTTTAAAGATGGTCAGTTTTTAAAAACATCCGATTCGGCAGCCGGATTACTTAAACTGATCGGAGTTATTAATTTTGACACTATAGTGCGTCGCATGAAGTTGAATTTTTCTGACCTTTATAAAGAAGGTCTCAGTTTTGATAAATTATCTGGCTCTCTAAACATCAGTGACAGCATGGCGCGCTTTTATGATACGCCCATTACGGTAAAAGCACCGTCTAGCCAGTTCTCTTTATCAGGCGAAGTTGATTTAGCTGCATCAACTATTGATGCTAAATTAATTGCTACTTTGCCTGTTGCGTCTAATTTACCTTGGGTAGCCGTGCTAACCGGTGGGCTCCCTGTAGCGGCGGGAGTTTATATTGCCAGTAAAGTGTTTGAAGATGAATTGGATCGCCTTTCAAGTGCAGTTTATATTATTGAGGGCCCCTTGGCAGATCCCGATGTGAATTTTGATCGTCTGTTTGATAACAAAACAGATAGCAAAGCAGATAACAAAACAGATGGAAAAGTTGAGAGTAAAACTGACCAGACTAATACCAGTGGTCAGGCTAATACTAGTGATTAGGCGATTAAGTTTATGGATATAGCGATTATAAAAACAGTATTGAGTTGGGTTGTGCCAATACTGCCTTTGTTGGGTGTTATTGTAATTGGGTCAGTCACCATTAATATATTGTTGCGCAGCTTTCATCGTAGCTCTGATGGTCAGCGAAACAATTTTAAACACTCGCTTATTGTTGTCGCCATTATATTAATGTTTGTAGTGGCAGGTATTCTGGCATTGCCAATTAACGATGAAATGCGCAAACAACTCTTAACGCTGTTAGGTTTATTGCTAACCTTAATAATGGCTTTTTCATCGACCAGTTTTGTTGCCAATGCTATGGCCGGTTTAATGTTGCGCGGTGTTGATAACTTACATGCCGGTGATTTTGTTCATGTCGGAGAGCAATTTGGTCGTGTCACTGAGCGCGGTTTATTTCATACAGAAATTCAAACCCAAGATCGCGACTTAACAACTATCCCTAACTTATATTTGGTGTCGAACCCCGTTTCTGTG
>Ga0206126_10002130_pt1 | contig 22332 bp, 19 predicted proteins | sample Helgoland_Spring_5_FD_148621 | JGI IMG/M metagenome (GOLD analysis project Ga0206126, IMG submission 148621) | Pelagic subsurface seawater microbial communities from Kabeltonne, Helgoland, North Sea - Helgoland_Spring_Bloom_20160412_1 | ecosystem: Environmental > Aquatic > Marine > Epipelagic ...
TTCCTATATTTCAGAATAAAAGGTTTGGCTGTGCTACGTCATTTCAATATGGTGGTGGTAGATTAAAAGGTGATTATTCAGAGTTTACTGAGAGTGACTTCTGGATGGTGTCTAATGCTATGCTTAAGCATACAGGTGAACGACCTGACTTCATAGCAGTTATAACAGATGAGAACGAACATCTTGCTATTAAGAATGTTGAGTTAGCAAAAGAGATGGGTGTAGAATGTAAGTTAAATTATGCTATGGCTTCTGGTGTACAAGGTACTACATATCAACTATCTAAGATATATGAAACTTATATTAAGATATATGATATGGGCTTAGCTGATTATGAGTTTAATACTAGACAGATGATGAAACGTTTAGGAGGTTCTGCAACTACTTGTCCTCAGAATAGATTATGTGATACTGGTATTAGAGCTATGAACCCAGGAGGAGATTATTACTCTTGCGGGTCTTTCGGAGATGATATGGATTATCCTATTGACTTTGAGACTGAAATGAATGGGGAGATGCAGACGCCTCTTCAAGATGATCCTAATATACAGACTATGAAAATGTCTTGTTATACTTGTCCTATGTTTGAGATATGTAATGGCTGTAAGAAGACTGTGCGAGATATGAAGAGAGAGGGTATAGTAGAATCTCATTGTAGACAGATGAAAACATTAGCACCTCGCATACTTGAGATAAACGGAATGAGTCCTGATGGAGTAACACCTTATGTCGATGAATCTATCAATTAACCCGACATACTACTGCAACTTCAGATGTGACTTTTGCTATCTAACTAAAGAACAACTAGGAGATAGACATAAGATATCTCCTGAGCTATTACAGAGTTCTATAGAGCAAATAAATGAACCTATATCTCATATAGATTTATATGGAGGTGAAATAGGATTACTGACGTCTGATTACTATTACTCTATTAAAGATATCATACGTAAACGTTATGATGGTAATATTCATATCAATACAAACCTCTCAGCATTTCCAGATTTCTTTAGAGATGAAGATGTGACTTTGTCAGTATCATACGATTTTAGTGCACGAGAAAAAGAACAGTTTGTACTAAATAATATGATGAATGCTAATAAGGATTTAGCTGTACTCATCTTAGCATCACCTAAAGTGTTAGAGATGGATGTAGAGTTTATGATCTTTACTCTCAATATGGTATCTAATGTTAAATCTGTTGAAATCAAACCCTACTCTATTAATCAAGCAAACGCTCATCCAGTCACTCATAAAGACTTCGAAGACTTTGTTATAAGGTTTGACGAAGCTAAGACAGAAAAGAACTTTGACTTTCAAAACATTCATAACATCTATAGAAGTATAGATAAAGAGTATAACGCATTCTCATCTGATCATGTGTATATAACACCGTCAGGTAAGTTTGGAGTGTTGGAGTTCGATAAAGATGATAAAGAATATTTTAAAGAGTATAACACCTACCATGAATACAAAGAATGGGCAGAGAATGAAGTACGGGATAATCTTAGTCCTATATGTCATAATTGCTCTTACTTTGGCCATTGTCTCACCGAACATTACAGGTATGTTTTGGATTTAGATAATAGTTGTAACGGATATAAAGGGCTATTAGATTATTATGCAAGAATGGAAAGCTAGACAGAAAGCATACCACATGACACAGTCCCTCTTCAGAGATGATTTGAACGAGGTTGATATCAGGTGGGAACCTGACAATATAGTTGATCTTGCTCTTATGCATTTTAAAGAGTATGTTGATGAATGGATCTATCCTGCTAAGTCATATGTTGTTGCAATATGCTATGCTAAATGGATTAGTCAAGACTTCAATGAATTTTTCTATGATGTTTTAAATGATAAAGAGTTGTTATTTGGTAATGATCCACACTTTGTTCCTTACTTTAAAAGCAAAGAGATATATGATGATATATTAGATCAATTAAACTTTGATATGGAGCTAGGAATGGTTCCAGACATATATCAATACTATAAAGAGGAAATGTTGATTGGACAACTTTGATTTTACCAAACAACTACTGGAAGATAAACGTCCAGATATAGCTGAGATTGAGATGACTCTCTTTGAGAACTGTCATCTTAACTGCTCTTTTTGTCATCATGATAAGAAGTCTACTGTAGGATTGTCTCGTGAAGAGATATTCTCTAAGATACCTTTAGTTGAAGAGCATGTCATAAAGATGAAAGGCCGCGCTGATATAATTCAGATTAATATGCTCGGTGGTGAGTTGTTTCAAGATAGAATATCTGAATGGGCTTATGAAGTATACTATGACTTCTTAGTAGAGATTAAAAAGATATATGATGAACATAAACAAAAGATTAAAGTTGTTTGGGTAACCTCTTTTCAATTTACTAAACGAGATAGAGTTCAAAAGTTACTTGATGATCTTAATGCTGTAGATATACCCTCTTATATTATTTGCTCATATGACTTTGATGGTAGACCTGTCAAAGGTCCTTATGCTAAGAATATAGAACACTTTGCTGATTACATCACATCTATCAATATGGTTGCTACTACTATTTCTATAAAGAAGTTTATGGCAGATGAAGATGAGTACTTTCATTATCTGTATGAGAAGTTTGATAACTTCTACTTTGATGATTATATTCCTGATCGTGGGTATGACTATATGATTCCATCTGATAGTGAATATCTTGAGTTCTTAAAGTTTGTATATCATAACTACCCTGATATCAATCCTATAAAAGACCTTATCTATAATGAGAGTAATCATATGCATTGCTTGGCTCTTAATAAGGTTACTATCTTCCCAGATAACTCTACATCAAATTGTAGATGGGATAGATATGATCAGAGAGACTTCAATACAAAGTATGAACGTAAAGATAATGCTGGTATGATGCAGGCATATATGGACGAGAACGGTTGCCTGTCTTGTAAGTGGTGGAACAAATGTGGCTTCAGATGCTATACACAATGGGATTGGAAGAACCGTGAAAGAGATTTACCAGATTGTATTATGAGAATGTGGTTTAACTATATGGATAAAACTGGACAGAATCTAATCACAGGGTTTGATTATATGGAAACAGACACTCAGTAATAGAGTGATGCTCCATATAAGACTGAACGCCTTTATCAATACAAGTCATCATCTTAGGACAAGTGCTGCAGCTATTTGTCTTCTCTGTATATGCTATTTGTGACATAAAGTTATTATCTTTAGCTGCCATCCAAGAACTGATATCACTTTCATCTTGTACTCTAAATTGATCTGTACCTATTAGTACAATATCATATACAAATGGAGTCCAGAAAAATCTATTATTACAGAATGTATAGTTGAGTTCAAGCGAACCACCCTGCGCTCTATCGACTATTGTTTTAGGATATAAGTCATCTGAGTAGTCATAATTCTTCCATTTGTTTATTAGATGTTTATGCACTTTAGATTTAGGTGCACGTAAGAAAGAAGGGTTAAGCTGTATTAAAGTATCAAAGCGAAGATCAGCTAGGTGGTTCATTGCCAGAACTTCACTGTTATACTCATCATCGTTACCCATATTATATAAAAAATAATAATTTAGATCATCTTTAAAGTCATTTAATAACTCTAATCTTTCTTCCATCCTATCCCAATCAACAGGAGGTTGAAGAGCTATATTACAATCGTACATGAAACCTTCTGCTTTAGGTATTTCATTTAGCATTTTTATTACTTGATGATTAATATTCTCAAGAGTAGTAACAAACTGTATAGTAGAAACTTTAGATAGACATTCTCTAAATGTTTCATTCTCTAGTAAACTTACTATATTGTTATTACCAAATAGGTCAGTAGGTCCAATATTAATTGTTGACACTCTATAACCTTGATTATTAAATAAGTCAATAGCATCATTTAGTTTATCAAACTCACCTACATTACTTCCTAACTTATTTACAAAGCAACCTTTACATTTAAATTCACATCCAGACAATATCTCACAATTGAACTGTACTTTAACTTCATGCCCTTTTCTAAAGGTTAAGTCAAAGTCTTTGTCAGCTTGTGCTGCTGATTTATTATTAGTTATAATACCCATTAGCTAGCCTTGAACTCAAACCCTGTTACTAAAGAAACTTCTTTATTATTAGATACACTCTTTAGATCTTTAGATGGGTATACACAGTCGGTTAACATATGATGTTCCATGTAGCTTAAAACACCTTTATCAATACATGTGAGTATATTATCACACCCACTACACTCACTAGTTAGATTTGAATATGTTAATTGTTTTAAGAATTGATCTTCTTTAACTTGTGTCCAAGAATTAATATCATTCTCATCTTGTACTTTATATTCATCTGTACCTATCATAACTATATTATATACAAACGGTGTCCAGAAGAAGTTCTCATTACAGTATGTGAAGTTAAGTTCTAACGAACCTCCTTGTGCTTGATCAGCTATAGTAAGAGGAAAGACTTCAGTATGATTATCAGTCCATTCTTCTCTTAATGTCTTACTCCATTTCTCTATAAGCTGTTTATGAGTTTTACTCTTTCTAGCTCTAAAGAAACTAGGATTAAGTATGAATATAGAATCAAACTCATCCTCTACTATGTAACACATTTCTACAATACGTTTATTAATCTTATCATCATTACCCATATTCATTTGTATATGATAATCAGCATCATGAGTAAATAAGTTTATTTTATTAATCGCTTCTTTTAACCAAGATCTGTATTGATCATTATCAACAAACTTATATGGGTCTATTATAACATTTATATCATACATAAAACCATCTATCTTAGGTATGGTATTAAGTAGTTCTATTACTTCCTCATCTACATTCTCTAATGTAGTAGCGAACTCTATGGTAGAGCACTTAGATAACGCTTCTCTGAATACGTCATCATTCAATAACTGCTTTATATTATTATTACCGAATAGATCAGAAGGACCTATATTGATAGTAGATACTCTATATCCACTATTGTTAAATAAATCAATAGCGTTATTCAATCTTTCAAATGATCCAATATTACTACCAGCTTTATTTACAAAACATCCCTTGCACTTAAACTCACATCCAGATAGTATTTCGCAATTGAATAGGACTTTTATCTCATGTCCATCTCCAACTCCCACATCAAAGTCTTTGTGATAGTTTACAGCTTGTTGTCTGTTATCTTTAACTACTCCCACGGTATACCTCATCGTCAAATAGTGCTATAACTTCTTTATTTAGAATACATTCTGATCTACCTTTGAATACAGTGTCTATAGTCATAGGGATTAGTCTATGTGAGCATATATTTAAATACTTACATTCACCACATTCTTTATCAGAGCTGTTCTTTACTTGATTGATAACAGCTTTATTCTTATAGGTCATTATAGAGTTTACAACAGACTCTTCTTTATCAATTTTGTAAGCTTCTTTATATATTTGAGCATTCTCATATATGAACGGAGCCATATACATTTTACCTTGATGTATATTAACAACAGAATAGTTTATAGCTTTATGAGATATATCTCCTTGTAAGAAATGAAACTTACCTTTAAACCTTTTTGTATCTATTGAGAGTTTACTAAGCATATCATTCCATTCGAATAGCTTTTCACCGTGCTTAGAACTATGATCAAAAGATCTAACTACAGAAGGTAATATCTCTATTACTGTATGATATCTATCACGTATAAAATCAATAGCGTCATATATTATATCTTCTACACCGTCTACTATATTAGTTGCCATAGACACTTCGAAGTTAAGAGATGATGCTTTAAACGTTTCTATTCTATCATCTAGCGCTTTTAGATACAGAGGGTCATTTAATAACCTTACAGTATCGATAGCTATCTGTACATCCCAGGCTTCAGTAGCTTTTCCTAGAGGCGATTGTTCTATAAGTTTAATCTTAGAATCTATATCTTTCTCAGATAAAGAGCCTAGTATAGAACAATTGTGTTGTATGTTTTTATTACCTGTAGGCATCATACTAATAGCTTCTGCTAATAGTGGATTATTAATTATATCAACTAAGTTTTCTGCACCATAGAAATCAGTAGGACCTATTACAAGATCATCTAATACAATATCTGTTCTATCTTTCAACTCAGCTGCTAGTTTGTGGAATAGTGATATAGACTCAGGGTTCCAATTGCCTCGTCTTTTAACAAAGCAACCTGGACACATATAAGAGCAGCCCTCAAGAACTTCTAGAGCAATCTGAATCTTATACTGACTCATAGCAGCAATTGATGTAAACTCTTCTAACTTATTTCCATCTACTACTATCTTCTTCCACTCATCATTTAACACTAGTCTGTTTCCCACATCCTACATTGGAAGTTAATACCTGCGTCTGCTATCTCATGTGGAGGATAACCTTCATCAATTAACCATTTCTTTAGTTTAAAGTTCTTACCTTCTTTTGGAATAAGAGGTAACATTTTAGGAAAGCCATATCTCCAACCGTTAGGAGGATCAATCATTACTCGTTTAGGTTTAACTAACATAGGATATATTCCTTATACGTTCTAGTTCAGGGTCATCATCTTCGGTTACTAGAAATCTTTTTCTGTAACCTTTCTTATCATTCTCTACAGAGTAACCATCCCATTCATACATAGTCTGAGCAGGTCCGTTATAGTTATGTATATTGTTTAGCATATTCTCTTTAGGAGCTATACATCTATCTACTCCAAGATAGTCTCTCAAAGCTATAATCTTTCTATTATAGCAAGAGAAGAATAAAGGACATTCTTCACATTCAGTACCTTTAGCTCTATCTATCTGCTCTTCTGTTATTCTAATAGCATCATCAAATGTTTTTACTTTAAACATATCATCATAGATAGCCATGTTCTCATACATAAACGGGCTAAGATACCAGTCACCTCTCTTATAGTTAAGTACTGTATAGTTCATACCTGCATGAGAATGATCTACCATAATATTGTTTAACTTAGACTCGCGATGCCATGTGCTAAAGTATTCATTAAATTCATCAAGTGTTTTTAATATTATATTTGCTTTGTGAGAACGAGATACAGAAGGAATAAAATCAAGTATAGTATCAAAACGTTTTACTGCTTGATCATGTAATGCTTCATAATCTAGTCCATAGTCTTTAATGTTAACAACAAACGTATATGTTACCTCATGTTGTAAATTCTTATCGATGTACTTTAAGATTTCTGATACGTGTTGTATATAATCTTCATTAAAGAATTTGTGTGGGTTAGTCGCAATACCTATTTCAATTTCTGTATCGAAGTTTATATTATCAGTAATGTATTTACAAAATCTTTCGATATCTCCATCTATAAGAGTAGATACAAATGCTAGAATAGGACTATTCTCATTTATTATATCTACTAGGTGAGGCATAACTTCATAGAAGTTTTCTGAAGCTAAGAAGTCAGTAGGACCGATAAGCATCTCATCAACGAGTATACCTTGATCTGTAATGCTTCTTATAAAGTCTTTTGCTTTATTTAATTGATGTTCATCACTAGCATTACCTCGACGGTGCACAAAACAACCAGGACATTTGTGATGACATCCATCTAACACATCAAGCTGAATCTTTACTGCTGATACAGGCTTAGTCTGAGTCTCTGTAGTTAGCTCGTAGTATAGGTTATTTTTAATCAGAGGCATACATATACTCTTTCAAGGCAACACAACTGTTCAACTTCCTTGACTTCATATATGTGTGTACGTTTCTCTCTGCGCAGCTCATAATAAACTCACAATCAGAACAATCATCAACAGTCTTTGCGTATTCTAAATTATCGGGTAACCAATCCTTATCCATACTTGTTTCAAACTCAGGGGTTCTTTGTATTATAGCATCATATAAGAATGGGTTAACATATAACTTTCCGTTATAGAAGCTATAGTTCTGACATCCAAAACCGTTAAATCTAGCATTAAAGAATGTATAAAGATTTCTCCATTCACCATCTATATCTTGCTCAAATAAATCTTTTCTAAACATCTTAAGAAACTTATCAACTTTACCTCGTGCGTTTCTATCCGTTAAGAACGATGGAGTTACAACAATAGGTGCATTGAAATCTTCTTTTACTCTAGCGCATAACTCATTGTATGATATATTATTAAATAAGTCTTCTGTATAGTTTACTCTAAACTGAACTGATCCTATAGCAAACATCTTTATGTTTTCTAGGAAGTTAGGATCTAAATCGTTATCTAAATATGCTTCTACATCAAGCACTATCTTAAAGTCAATGTCAGGTATTCTATTAATATTAGTATACAGTTTCCATATTATATCAAGCTTAGGTTTAACTATTTTTGGATCTTGTAATAGTGTTGATGTAAAGCCAACACCACTAATACTATACAGATCTTTCATAGATGGATGATTCATTATCTCATCAAAGTTTTGAGCATCAAATATGTCTGTAGGACCTATAGTAATCTCATCTGGATAGAACTCACCCTCTATTAAAAGGTTATATAGTCCTGTCATGTGATCAGCTGATGTTAAGTTCTTTCTAGGAATAAAACAACCAGGACACATCTGATCACACCCATGAAGTATGTCCAGATTAATCTCAGTACGTAAGAAATCTATATTAGTAGGACTAACACCATGTACGTAATTATAATATCCTGCTGGAGTTTTATTAAGTTTTGTTATCATCGGTCAATAACAAGTCATCTGGGAAGAACTGAACTATCTGACTTGTGAGATTAGTCTCACATAAAATATGATAAAGGTCTTTACCAAAGTATTTTGGAGAATCATTATAGGTTTGCTTATTAAACTCTCTGGATAATCCTTCTTTACTAAGTATTAGTAGTAAAGCATCATAGCCTGTAGTAAGTAGCCTAGCTATATTAGGTCCACAAGCAGCAGGTTTGTCATGTATGGTTATATCATTAACAAGCTCAGCTAAGTTAACTTCCTTTGCTTTCATAGCATCATCAAAACCTTCATATAGTTTATATAGTGCAAAAGGTACAGATGAAGCAACAGACTCAATTAAATCTTCTACTAATTGTTTGTGGTCTTCTATAAACTTAAATATAAGCTTAGGAGGAAACATCCATAGTAATTGGCTCTCTTGTTCAGTAATATCATACCTATAATAAAACTTAATAATAAGAACAACCACCCTAGACAGTAAGGGACAATCAACCATAAAGTCTGATTTGATATAAGCCAGAATTAAGTCTTCATCTATACCAGAGAAGGTTGTCTTAAAGTTTGTATTAGCTAGATAGATTATAATGTGATTTGCAGATAGTTTTTCTTTACTCTTAGCATAATCAACCCAAAGGACATAATCCTCTAGTGTTGCTTTATCTTTGTATATCTGTACAAGATGTTGAGGAGAGAGTGGCAACTCATAACATGAGTTTATATCAGGTATTGTCATAATAAATTTTCCTCTTACAGTGGATATTTGTGAATAAGATAAGGAATGCGGTTTTGTCTCTTAGAGAAGAACTGAACATCTGTATTAATTAATTTAAGATCAGTTGTTAGGTTATCCATATCAAAGTCGTTTTGTAATACTTTACGAACGATAGGAAATACGTTTTTAAACTCTGTATACAAGTCCATATATTCCCAACCTGTTGCATCACTATCAGCTTTACTTTGATGTGCTAGAATAAATGCAGCATCATCTTTAACTAGGTTCCATAACTCTTCTAACTTATAAAAAGCAGCTGTGTAGTTACCAGCGTTTGCTTTTACAACATAACAATCTTGAATCCAAGCAGTCTTATCTGTAGCATACTGAGAATTGCGAGATATATTAGCGTTCATCCAATCAATAACAGAAAGAATATATGCTAAGTAATGACGTCTTGATGTAAAGTGTTCCATCACATCTTGTGCCATAGTAGATTGATGCACAGTAAACTTCTCTTTTATAAGTGATTGTACAGAAGCAGTTCTATGATAATCATTTAACCAGAATAAAAGATCATAACTAAAGTTCTTACCATTCTGATAAATTACAGTATAAGGAGTTACTGCGCCACCTCCTGAGTCTGTGGAGAATAGTGTATCTACATGATTTGATACGTCATTAAACTCCTCATTAGCTAATACCATAGTCATCATAACATCCATAGAGAATATTTTCTCAAGAAATGCTCCAACCATGGATGTGATATTAGTATTATCAGGATAAAAATTAGAAGCTGTTAACAATCCATGAGTATATCTTGCAAACACTTTAATCATATCAGCTGCTGTTGCGAATAAGAGTATACGCTTATCACTATTCTGTATATAGTCTATATTATCTACATCATCAAAGTCCATGTAAGAAAGATATGAAGAAGCGCCTGATCTTACACCTTCAGCAATAAGGTTATATTGACCTTCAACCATAAATCCACCTGTAGATGGTCTAACAATGATAATATTTCTAGCAGTTTCGTTATGGTAGTATGAATTTAACTCACCAACTACAGTACCTAAATTATCCATTGTTGTGATGTACTTAGTGTTATTTAAGTAATTAAGATTTTGACCTATCATGGTTACGCTCCGTCTTTCATTTTATATTGAGTTGCATCATCATTCCAAGTAAAGTCGAATGGATTATAGTACTTCAAGATTTCTTTAGGTAGTACACACCCGTCTATATTTAAGCTTTCTTGTGCTTCAAATACTAATCTGTTAGCACAAGCAATAGCAAATTTACAATCGGAGCAATCTTTTACCTTACTAGATCTATTTATACCTTTTGTTATAAGTTCGTTCTTACGCTGTAAGATCTCTTCAAAAGATAGTCCAGTCACATCTAAGTTCTTATTAGATAAGAAGAATGCTTGTTCATGAAGCATTACATTAAGATGCGTTGTTGGTCCATGCTCACCAGGTACAATAGTTATACCTACAAAGTTAATTGAGTTACAGTAAAGATTAGCCATTGACATAACAGCTTGTTTACTATTCTCTTCATCGATAACTGACTCTAAAAATCTATTCCAAGCAAATAAGTTATTACGTTGAATAATCTGATTAGGTGCTCTTGCAAATGCTGGATTCATCTCTACGATTGTTCCATAGTCATTGTAAGAACGATCAGTTAGTCTGTCATACTTTTCTTTATCTATTTGCTTTCCTACTACATTAGAAGCTTGTAGAGTCCAAGACCAATCCATCATCTTAGGAGTTTCGTTTTTAAAGAACTCTATCTTCTCCATAACAGAGTTATAATACTCATCGTCGTCTAACATTTCATTAATACGACCAATAGGCATAATAAACTCAATAACCATATCGCGTCTATATGCATCAAGGTCATCTAGTATAGCAAATATCTCTCTAACTTTCTCCATAGAAGCTTTATCAAACTTAGCAGGAGAAGCAATACGTGCTCCTGTATGTTCTCTCATTATAGCTTGTACTGTAGGATTAGTCAAGATATCTTTTGTATTTTTTGCTGAAAATAAATCGGTAGGTCCAATAACAAACTCTCTTAGGTTACCTCCTACACGCTTTACACCATCAGCTAACTCTTTAGCTCGATCAATAATCTGTTGATTAACTTCTGGATCAATAGCTTTATCAACAAAACATCCAAGACACCCTTGCTCACAACCAGACAATACTTCCATCTGGATTAGCACATCAAACTTAGTTGCATCAGATGGTGCTAGACTTTCCGGTCCAGAATATCTCATCTGTTTACAATATGATTTTTGCATAGTCATTAGCGTCTTCCTCTCGATGTATGGCAGCTTGTGTGGCAACTTGTATGGCATAATACAGCAGATATAGATCTATCCGTCATTCGCCCTTCAATTAGATCAACAGTTCTTCTTACTCCATCCTCTAACGTGTCTACAATATCTTGTGAATAAATTCTTGAACCAGCACTTACTCCTCCATCAATATAGTTATCAAATAAGCTATTAGCAGCTCCAGTATACTCAAATCTATGGCTAGTAGTATTAGATGTAGTTTGACCTACTGCTACTCCAGCATCTAACCCGATGTATACAGTTGTAGTTATACTAATAGTTTTATCAAATGTACGGAGCTTTGCGCCAGCATAAGTTTGCATATAACTATCTAAACTATCTCGAGTTAAATTACCCATTACCTACGACCTCTCGATGTATGACAGCTTGTATGACAAGAGTTATGACAAAGCAAACCATTAATAGATCTATTTCCAATTCTGCCTTCTATCTGATCTACTGTTCTTTGCATAGTATCACTTATTGAATTAATAACGTGCTGTGAATACATACGCGAACCTGTATAGATATTACCGTTTAAGTAATTATTATATAAGGAATTAGCAGCACCTGTATATTCAAATCGTTCACTTCTAGCTTGAGTAGATGTAGCACTACGGAATGCAGTAGAGTATGATGTGCCACCTGGGTATTGGTTTGTACCACCTGTACTTTCATATATATAAGCTGTTACATTAAAGTTAACTGTCTTATCAAAAGTTCTAAGCTGACTTCCAGCTTGAGATTGTAAACTACTATTATTTTGTGCATATGTTGGCATTACTAAACTTTAACCTCAATTATTCCTTCACCGTCTTCTAGAGCTACTCCAACTAGTTCTAAGAAGTTTATCTCTGCAGATCTAGTTCCAGGAATTGCTTTACATTTACCGTCTGCATCTGCTACTATATAGTCACCCTTTTTAGCAGCTCCATTTATCTTACATGGGATACGTCCTTTAAGAGCAATGAATGGCCATAGCGGATCCTCTTTATTTTCTTCAGATACGTTCATTCTAAGCCCAGGCAATGTAGATATAACACCAGCAATAGCCATGCCAGGTTGCCACATAGTAACTTCTTCATCACCACCAATACCTAATAGATCACCTGGTTCATATACCGTATCAGCTAAATATTTCTCCGCAAGGTCAGACCAGTTAGCAGATGCTGCAGTACCTTGATAGATACCTGAGTTATCAACATACGATACATCGGAGTTGTTTCTTCTAAACTGAACAATTCTGTTTGAAGATGAGTCTGCAACAATATACCATCTATTTGAGTGGTATTGAATTTTACCTTTTGTGCCCGGATCACCAGTCCAGTTAGATGAAGCATTAGAGAAAAGACCACCGTTAGTAATATCAAGGTTTCCTCCACCAAATACACCAATCTCACCTTTCTGACCTTTAGAGCCTGTACTACCAATCTCACCCTTTTGACCTTTAGATCCTGTACTACCAGTTGATCCAGTTGAGCCAGTATTACCTGTATTACCAGTTTGGCCTTTCTGACCTTTTTGACCTTTAGCGCCTGTAGAACCTGTACTACCAGTTGATCCGGTTGAGCCAGTAGATCCGGTTGAGCCCACTTCCCCTTTTTGGCCTTTCTGTCCAGTTGATCCAGTATTACCTGTATTACCGGTTTGGCCTTTTTGACCTTTCTGGCCTACTTCGCCCTTCTGGCCTTTCTGTCCCTTTTCACCTTTCTGGCCTTTATCGCCTTGAGGAGCATCTTGGAAGTTAGTAGCTCTCCACACACCCTTTCCACTATCATAGGTCCACGTAATGTTGTTAGCAGTATGCGTAGTACCATTTGACGGCGAATTTGGAAAATTAATAGCTGCCATGGATTATGCGCCTCCTGCGCCATATATAGTTTTTTGAGCTGTTCCAGCTGAGTTGTATATGACTAGCGAAACAACGCTCTTAAGTTCACCTGATCCAACCGCATCATCTGCCAAGTGTTCTTGGTCTATAGATCCTGCTGCATAATGTTCTGAGTTAATTACATCATTAGCAATCTTAGTAGCATCAATGATGTCAGCTGCTAAGTGTACTCTATCAATAGAACCATCAACATAGTGTTGAGAATCAACAGAGTTATCAGCCATTTTGCCTGCAGTGATTGCATTAGATGCAATCTTATCTGTTGTTATAGATCCGTCTGGAACAACTGAGTTATTAAACTGAACCCATTGACTTGAAGTACCATCATTATAGTAAATATATAGCGAACCAGTTTCTTCATCCCACCACAAATCACCATCCACTGCACCTGATGGAGCAGTTACGCTTGTAATAGCCTCGTTACCTTCACCCTTTTGACCTTGACCACCTGTATCGCCTTTTTGACCTTTTTGTCCTTTAACACCATCAGCACCCGCTGCAGGTTCACCTTTTTGTCCTTTAGCGCCGGCGCTACCAGTGTTACCAACTTCGCCTTTTTGTCCCTTAGCACCTTTAGCGCCTGCAGAACCAGTTCCACCAGCGGCACCAGTTTGACCTACTTCACCTTTTTGGCCTTTAGCGCCAGCTGAACCTGTATCACCTGTAACACCTACTTCGCCCTTTTGGCCTTTGGCTCCATTACTACCAGGTGCACCTTTAGCACCTGTAGCGCCACCAGAACCTGTAACACCTACTTCGCCTTTTTGACCTTTAGTACCTACTAAGGATGCATTTTCAATTGTCTGCTTTTCCCAAGTGTTTGATGAAGCATCGTATACTGGTATAAGGTCTGAGCTTACTGCATCAGTACCTGTAGAAAATGCTGTTAAAGCAGATCCAACATTACCAGCATCTGTAACATCAGCACTAGCTTCAATTAGATCAAGTTTAGCACCATCTACCGATAAGTCTCTACCATCAACAGTACCTGATGCTGTAATGTTCCTTATACCAGTTACATCATTATTACCATCTTTTGATATAAGAGTACCAGATGTTGGTAGGGTAAGACTTGTGAGAGCTGTTGTTGTAAGCGTCGTAGCATATGCTCCACTGGTGGTAAAAGCACCACCTAATGTCAGGTTACCGAGTAAGCTTAATGTTCTATTAGCATTCTTTACATCAAATGTTAATGTTCTATCTGCAGTAGCGGTAACTGAGCTAGTAGCAGCTAAGTTTAATTCATAACTAGCTGCAGTAGTATCTCTTAATGAGAAAGTACTGATATCAGTAATAGATCCTGAAGTAGCTTGTACCGTACTAACAATTGGAGATGTAAGAGTTTTATTAGTTAATGTCTCTGTACCTGTAAGTGTGGCAAATGAATTACCTCCACTTAGAGCTGCGTTCCATTGACCAATAGTACCAGTTAAGCTATTGTTAGTAAGGTTAATGGTTTTATTAGTTAGTGTTTGGCTACCTGTTAATGTAGCAGCAACATCCGAATCTAATCGTAATGTTACAGCTGCATTATTTGAGCCAGAACCAAGCGCTGTGATACCTTGGCTAGAAACTCCAGCGACAGTAGCAACAAAGTTACCAGCTGTTCCAGAGTCCATAGCGATGTTTGTTTCTCTAATAATAGAGACAACATCAGCTGAGTCGGTTTGTGCAGCTAACCCTAGACTGATATTTAGATGATCACTTAGCTTTTGTACCATTACTTTTTATTTCCTATTATGCTTGCGCTTCAGACCAACGAAGCTGAATAGACGCTTTAACATCACCTGATAAGCAGAATGCATTAACTGCTAAAACATCTGGACCATCTGGGAACTGATAATCACCTCCGAGAGGAGCACCTGATAATTCTTTAAGCTGATCAATATCAGCAGAAGTAACAAGTGAATCTGCTCTTGATGTCGCAGCAATGAATGAGAAGATACGTTCTCCTGGTTGCGCATATGAGCCAGTTGACCAAGTAATATCACCTTTGTTTGCAACTTGAGCAAAGCTAGGCTGTCCACCTTCTGCAGATCCTGAGAGTGATTTCCATGTAGCATTTTGGAAGTTCTTAGGATTAATAATCCCTTGAATATGAACCTCACCTGATGATGATGAACCACGACCACAAACAACAGCACATTCTTTAAGGAGTAGCTGTGATCTGTTAAGAAGATCCTTGGCTCCAAGTCTACCAACTGATGAGTTAGATACAGAAGGTGCAAGTCTTAACACAAAAGATGTGATAGGGGTTGTAACAATCTGATCCAAACCAGAATTGTGAGAGTTAGAATAGTTAAAAATATAACCACGGTCAAAGTCAAAGTCGCCGTCAATAACTAGGGCAGAACCCCAGTGAGATAGAGTTGGCGAACATGTGTTTGAAATCTCAATAATACCTGTTTTATTACTATGTGTTGCAGCTGAACCAGCAGTAAGGTTATTTGTAGTACCTTGCTGATACTGAGTAAGAGTAGCTGATCTTGTACAGCCAGTAAAGTTACCAGCTCCTGTAGTTACTGATCTACCAGTATATGTGATAATCTCATTATCAATCATAAGTGTGCCAGCATCATCAAACTCTTGTAGCTCAGCAGCTGGAATAGTGGTAGCTGAGCTATTAACTGTCGCAGTTAGGTGTGTAATAGGAGAATCATTCTCAATAGAATATCTAACTGGAAGGTTACCAGATCTCATAAATGCTTCATTGTTTATGTTGTTGTTCTTCATTCTGTGAACCATACACCAATGACCGTCTGCTCCACGAATCATAAAGTCAATAAATCCAGCCCCATACCATGAGTATTGGAAACCAACCATCTGCATTTTATTAACATCTAAGTTATGATTAGTAGGGTTATGTATACCTGTACCATCCATCCTATCAATATTCCAGCGGCTTTGTGGAACTTTAATATCCGTAATATTATTACCTTTAATACCAGAAGCTGTGATACCGCGATAATCAGGTGTAATAAACATAGATGTATCAGAAGCAACTTCTGTAACAAAGTGGATCATACCACGAATAGAGATCCTATCCCCAGCTTTACATTGCTCTGTAAGTCTTGTATTTAATCCTACAACCTCATTATTGTTATTAGTAGCTGATAATGTACCAGTAATCTGTTGAGTAGAAGTACGCTTACAAGCGTAAATTTGTTTACCATCAAACTCATAGAAAATTCCGTTAACATCATCAAACATACCTGCACGAACAGCAGCACCACGCCACTCAGTAACGTACATTGTAGCAACTCTTTTAAGTACTGGATCAGTTGCTCCTAGAGTTTGCGTTGCTGCTACTTTATAAACATAGTCATCTACGATAGAGTCAACTACATATGTTCCTTCATATCCAGATGTCTCAATACCTTCTAATCTAACTTTAGCACCAGGTTGTAGACCATGGTCAATCTCATCAGTGCCGATTGTGATTAATGATCCTACAGAAGTGCCAGCTGCAGATACAGATCTAATATCATAGTTAGGAGCAAAGAGCGTACCTGTTGAGAATAGGAAACCTTTACCTGACTGATATCTAAAATATCGCTTACTTACACGAACAACTGACGCAGCATAAGTTGGAGTTTTTGTTTGTAGAATAACACCACCATCAGACGGTCTGTGTAGAATCGTAGCGTTAGAGAGAGCATACAATGTAATAGATCCTGGACTAGATACTACAGCTCCAGATCGTGCTATAAATGTTAGTGAATTTTTTGTAGGAACTGATTTGATAAAGAAAGGACCTGACGCATAGTCTTTATTAGTACCTGATCCAACTTCAACGTGAATATTTGTACCTGGAATAAGTCCGTGTGGGTTTGTAAAGTTTAGAGTAATAACACTTGGGTTAGCACCAGAAGAAGCAGCTGAAGATACTGGAATAGAAGCACCTGCATAGATACCACCAACTCTTGTTAATGTTTCTTCTGTATGTAATGATTGACCGTTAGATGTACCAACGATACCACGAGCATAATATTTAATTTTCGTAGTATTAACAACTGTTTCAACTAAGAACGAACCGTCAGCTCGCGAGAAACCAGCGACACCTGCATCTAACCCTGATACGTTAACAACATCACCTACAGCTAATCCATGTGCTGATCCGAATGTAATTGTAATTAATGAATTAGTGCTTGATGCGCTATTAAAATTTGTTGTTGCAGCTGTAGTATCAATATCAATACCTTCATTCTGATAAACAGATGGATACCCTTTAACTGTACCATAACCAGCCCATTTAGTAGGTTGCAATCCATATTCAAAGTCAGCATCGATCATTGACTCTGGTAAAGATACTCTCATACGTTCAATAGCATCTGTACCAAATGCATAAGGTCTGATAGTTGTATCACCTTGTGGATCTTCCACAAAGATTTGAAGATCATCATTTGCATTCATAGAAGCAGTTGTTTTAGCTAATGTAAAAGTTGTGAATCCATTTTCACGCTGTAGGATATGAGGCCAATGTCCATCTGGAGCTGAATTGGTAGTAGTAGTTACTGCTGTAGTACCAGCATGATCACTGCCTGCGAAGTTGTAGATAACAACGTTATCAGTTACATTTGTTATGATTAGAAGTTGATTCAAGCCATATGAACCAGCGATCTCTACGGTACCAGCGCCTGCATTTCCTGGAGTAAATACATAATCACGTATAAGTTGTTTTCCCATTGTCTATCCTAAAGCTATTGCGTATGCTATCGCGTTTTGATTAAGTGTGTCGGAATCTGCATTTACACCTGCCGCTCCAGTGTCCCCTGTAGGACCTCTTTGACCGATAGCTGCATATACGTTCCATGTGTTATTTATAAAGATAAAGTCAACTGTGTTCTGACCTAGATCTAATTGAAAATTGTCTGCATTGCCTTCAATTGTTTGTCCGTTTCTTGCAACGTTTAAATAGTTTGTGGCATTCCAGTTAGCTATATCTATAAAGCGTATTGTATTACCTGTTGAAGGACTAGCTGGTAATGTTACTGTGAACGCACCACCTGATGTGTCGATAGCTAATCTATCACCAGCTACTGCTGTATAGTTAGCTGTTTTTACTTTATAGTCTGATTGGAAAGCAGAGAAGTCTGAATCAAACCCTAAGTAGGTTCCTCTCAAAGCACCAAAGTTCCAAGTACCTAATTCAAAACTACTATGTCCTACATTAATAGTCTGATCAGCTACTGATGAGTCTAAACCATCTTGTATAAGATTTTGGAAAGCGTAAAACTCTCCGTTAGATGCGTCTCTAATAAATCCAGCTCGTCTGATAGTTGTTCCACCATCATTAGAATATCTACCAACAAGACCAATATCAACAGCATCTGTAGCATTAGAGTCAGCAAGTTTGATCATTGCATTGGTAACTCTAAGATCAGTTACCTGGTTATTAATTTGATCACCACCAACAATAAGATCACCAGATACATTTAAGTCACCAGAGAATGTTGAACCGCCAGCAAAAGTAACTACTGATGATGTACTAACATCTTGGCCAATTGATATCGTACCTCCAGTTAAAGTAACACCAGTACCACCACTGAAATGAGCTCGTGTATCAGATGCTACTGGACCTTGATATGTTATAACTCCATTAGTCGGATTATATGATAGTGAACCATCACCACCTGCATCTGTTACGGATACTGCATTCTTAGCATCTGAATCTGCTCTAGCAGTAGTGTAATACTTATTGGAACCTTCTGTTAGGTTACCTGTATTCTTTGTTGCTAATCTAGCATCAAAATCAGAATCAACTCTCGTAGATGTATAATATTTGTTAGTACCTTCTGAGAGACCACCAGTGTTGTGATTTGATAGTGTAGATACTTGACCTGTTACATTACCAATAAAGTTACCTTGAGCCTGTACGTTACCTGATGCAAGAATTTCTGATGCACGTAAATCTCCTGATATACCTACACCACCTACAACTGTTAAAGCACCTGAAGTTTTATTAGTAGATTGTATGTTAGATGGTATATGAGTTTGACCTTCAGAGTCAATCTTAAATAGATCTGTTCCACCAGCTAAATTATAAGTGTCATTTCCTAGATCTTTTTGTATACGGAAGTTAGTAGCATTACCTCCATATCCAATAATAAAATCATTAGCAGCTTGAGTACCAGTTACACCAATAGCATGATTAAACTGATCATTTTTACCTAAAGATATTATTGTATCTCTAGAGGAATCTCCTCCAAAGTGATATACTGTATGATTAGAATCACCTAAATTTTTACTGCTATTAAATGATAAGCCACTATAAGCATGTGTAGTAATAGCGTTTTGATCACCAGCACTATCTCTTAGTATAATACCAGATATGATCGGAGATGTGAGAGTTTTGTTTGTAAGGGTTTGAGTACCAGTCTTAGTAGCGTAATCTTTAGCAAGTAAGTCAAGCTGATCAGAATCCATAACAGCTAACACACGGGCGTCTGCTCTAGCGTTTGTGAAGTACAGGTTAGTGCCTTCTGAAAGATTGGATGTAGACTTTGTAGCAAGTCTTGTATCAAAGATAGTATTTACTCTACCTTCTGTATGATACAGATTAGACCCTTCAGATAGATTTGTAGTAGATTTGTTATTAAAATCAGTAGTAAAATCAGCAGACTTATATGTTGTTACACTAAACTCACCAGTCGTGCCGTTAAAGGATAGATCTCCTCCAGCTGATAAGTGAGCAAGCACTTCTGCTTTACTAGGACCTGTATAGGTTATAACACCACTAGTAGAGTTATATGATAGAGATCCATCACCACCCGCATCTGTTACAGATATTGCAGCTCTTGCATTAGGGTTCGCTGCAGCAGATATTTTACTATTGATAAGAGCTTCTGTTATATCAGAGTCTAAGAATCTAGATACAACGTTATTAGATGCTTTATAGTAGATATAACCATCAGCGTAGTTAACCGCTAATTCGCCATACTCTAGATCAGCGCTATCTGGAGTTCGGTTGTTAACCGAGCTCTTCTTATGAATAATATTAACTGCCATAATGACCCTTAAAAAAGTTTACCTGACTAATAAGCCTGGATTATATTTACATTATAGTACTATTTATTAGTATGTTCCACCATTAACTTCATGAATAATAACTTCTCCTGCTCCATCGACAGTAAAGAAATCTGAACTAAAACTTGCAACACCAGGATTGCTAGATGTAGCTAATTCAGCTGAGAATGTTAAAGTATTAGCTGTATCATCATAAACAATATCTAAACCTTCACCAACTTGAATCAGATCATTTAATCTATCATCAACACGCTCTTCGAAGCCTACTCCACCGACTGTAAAGTCTTTACCTGCAGGTAAATTAACACTCTTATTAAAGTCCCATGTATCTGTTGAAGCTTGATATAATAAGTTTGCACCAGATCCATCTACACTAAGACCAGCACCAGAGGCTGCTGCGCTATCAGCTGCACCTTGAGCAACTATTACTTCTTTATCTGTAATAGTTAATGTAGAAGAGTTAATTTGAGTTTGAGTACCATCTACTTGTAAGTCACCACGTATAATGACTTTACCAGTAACTTCCATATTGTTACCTGGATCAAGCCACATAAGAGCACCAGCAGAGTCTGTAGTAGATAATACGTTACCATTTAATCTAACATTATCAACGTCTAATTGAGTCATACCAGCAATTGCTGTAGTTGTCTCACCAGGATTGATATTCGTTGAACCTAATGTAATAGGAGATACAGTAATTACCCCACTAGCGTTACCAAAGTCCGTAGCATTAAATGCTGCAACACCTTTATTAGTATCAGTAGCAATTTCTGCAGCAATTGTAATAGTAGCTCCAGAAGCAGTAATATCAATACCTTCACCACCATCAAAGTCTAACACACCGCCGTTTAAAGCAACCGAACCAGTAGAAACACCATCACCAGCTGTAGATAAGGTTGTAGATATAGCAACTTCTGATGCTGCTGTCAATCTACCTTGAGCATCAACTGTAAATGTTGGAATCTGAGTAACAGAACCGTATGATCCAGTTGTTACTGTTGTATTATCTAAAGTGGTAGTAAGTTGATCATCTGAAAGTGATGTTGTTAATCCTGTACCACCTGTAAATAATAATGTACCAGTAGCTAAGTTAACTGTATCAGAATCAACACCAGCTCTAATTTTTAGAGCAGCGGCTGTATTGTATGCATCAACATAACCTTTTGTAGCTGCATCTGCAGAATCAGTAGGAGTACCTACATTAACTATATCTGCACCACTAACATCAATAGCACCATCACCATTGGCGACTAGTGTTATATCACCGTTTGTATCAGTTGCTGTAATTGAGTTACCATCTATGGTAAGATTATCTACAAGTAATTCGTTAATCTTTTTACTTGCGTCTACAATTAATGCAGAGTTAGCTGTAAGAGTACCTTTAGCATGATCTAACTGATCTGTAAAGAACTTACCACCAATAACCTCATGGTTGGCTGCATCTCCGTTTGTTTCTGTTCCATGTCCAAAATAGAGACGATCACCACCATTGGAACCGTTATCTGCTAAGGATGAATATGCCATTTCGCCGGCGGCTAACGTTGCTGGATTGCCTGACGTAGCACTGCGTTTTAATCGTATTATTGATGCCATCAGTATTGGCCTCCATTAAAGTTAGTATTTTCTAATTCTTGCTCGGCTTCAAATTTGCCGGACGTTTCATTATATACTAAGACAGA
>Ga0206126_10002131_pt1 | contig 22325 bp, 16 predicted proteins | sample Helgoland_Spring_5_FD_148621 | JGI IMG/M metagenome (GOLD analysis project Ga0206126, IMG submission 148621) | Pelagic subsurface seawater microbial communities from Kabeltonne, Helgoland, North Sea - Helgoland_Spring_Bloom_20160412_1 | ecosystem: Environmental > Aquatic > Marine > Epipelagic ...
CTACTTATACTAAAGGAGTTTACTTCTTAGAAATCACAACTAATAATGGTGTGGTTAACAAGAAACTAATTCTTCAGTAAGAAGCTAGTTAATTCTTAATATTAAGAAGCCCGAGCATTTGCTCGGGTTTTTTTAATATAATAAAGTGTAAAATATGTATTTTTGTAATAAGTTAAATGCTTAAAATGAGATTTTTTTATAGTATAATTTGTCTTTGTTTATTTTTTTCAACTTCAATATTTTCTCAAAATTGGAATTTAGTATGGTCTGATGAATTTAATAGTAGTGCTTTAGATACTTCTAAATGGGTTCATGATATTGGTACGGGATCACAATATGGTCTATATGGATGGGGTAATAGTGAACTTCAATATTATCAACCACAAAATACTATCTTAAATAATGGTTCAGTAAAAATAATTGCAAATTTGGAACCAAATGGAATAGTAGATTCTTGGAATAACACAATGTATTATTCTTCATCTAAAATAACAACCAAAGGTACCTTTGATTTTAGATATGGCAAAGTAGAAGCTAGTATTAAAACTGTTGATGGGCAAGGTTTCTGGCCTGCTTTTTGGATGTTGCCAACAGGTGGGAGTTGGCCTTGTGATGGAGAGATAGATATTATGGAACAGTGGGGAAGTGACGGACCATCAAACACTACTACAGGAGCAGCTCATGCTGGAACATGTCCTGGGAGCAGTACTTATCAAAGTTCCTCACATGTTATATCTAGTGGTTCATATGCTGATAATTTTCATATTTACTCTATACAGTGGCAGCCTGATCATATTGCTTGGTATGTTGATGGTATTCAATTTTTACAAGTGACACCTTCTTCATATCCTAATATTAACTGGCCATTTAATTCTAATAATTGGTATTTGATGTTTAATTTAGCAATAACTAGTAGTGGTCCAAATTCAAATACAGTATTTCCTTCTCAAATAGAAATAGATTGGGTTAGAATATATGAAAATATAGGAGGAGTTTCTGGATGTACAGACTCACTAGCTCAAAACTATAATCCTAATGCAACTAATGATAATGGTTCGTGCGAGTATTTAGTAAGCTTTGAAGTAAATTTAAATTGCGCAACTAATATTAACACCCCATCTGTAGTTTACATAACTGGCCCTACTATTAATTGGGATTGCAATACTTACGCTTTAAACGATTCTAATTCTGATGGTATTTGGACTGGAGACTTTGTATTGCCGAACGGATCTTTTGAGTATATATACTGCACTGATGGCTGGACAGATTCTGAAAGTAGTGGTTTAATTACAGAAATGCAAAATGGAGCAAGTTGTGCGCCAATTACAGATTATTCTACTTATGCAAATAGAGCAATTAATATTACTAGCGATACAAGTATCACAAATTTATGGGGATCTTGTTCCTTATGTATAGGAGGATGTACTAGCCCAACTGCAACAAATTATAACTCAAATGCAGATTATGATGATGGTTCTTGCAACTATAACACCAACTTTAATGTTACTTTTCAAGTAGATATGAATAATGTTACAGTTCCATTCACTTTGCCTGAAGTAAATGGGACATTTAATAGCTGGTGTGGTTCCTGTGCTTCTCTAACAGATGTGAATAATGATAATATTTGGGAGATTACTCTTTCTGTACCAGCAGGTTATTATGAGTATAAGTTTTCATCTGATAATTGGACTGCTCAAGAAGATTTATTGAATGCAGGTAATTGTGTTGTGTCTGCATGGGGATATACAAATAGGTTTTTGAATATTACTAGTGATACAATTCTTGATTTAGTTTGTTGGGGGTCTTGTGTTGAATGTATTTCTAATGTTCTCTATGGCTGCACAGATTTTTTAGCAACTAACTTTGACCCAACAGCTAATGTAGATGATGGTTCATGTACTTATATTGTTTGTAATGATTATCCAACAGGCTTGAATGTATTTGATGTAATTGATACAAGGGTTAACTTTGCTTGGGATAATATGAATTCTACAAACTGTTTGGTACTTAAGTATTATGTAAGATACCGTGAGGTAGGTACTACAGCTTGGAGTACAAGAGCAGCTGGTGTTGGAAATGGACTATGTAACTTTGGACTTAATACGACTTCTCAGATGTTGTTAGGCTTAAGCGCTTCTACAACTTATGAGTGGAAATTGAAAGCCTTCTATTGTGGTGGAACGAGTTCAAACTACTCTCCAGTATCTACGTTTACTACTGCAGATGCTTGTCCTATTTTAGCTAACCTAGCGGTACAGACCTATGCGTCTAATCATACTAAGGCTAACTTTACTTGGGATGGTACAGGTGCTTATACCTATGCTCGTGTTGCATTAAGAGTAGATACTACAGGAGCTGCATGGCAGACAGTAGGTGGGTTTGGTACATTTGCACCAACTATGTCACAGGTTAAATATGGTTTAGTTGCAGGTGAGAGTTACAGAGCAGGAGTTAGAGCTTACTGTAATGCAACCATTTCATCACATAGGTCAATTTGGAGTCCATTTGTATTCTGGACTCAACCAGGTGCTGCTATTAAGCTTGATGGATCTTCAGCAATCAATAACTTAGATATTTACCCTAACCCATCAAGAGATATCTTTAATATATCATTTACATCAGAAGACAAACAGAACTTAAGAGTTAGAATAATGAATGTTATAGGAGAGGAGTTAGTAAGTGATAACTTAGAACAGTTCATTGGTGAATACACTAAACAGATAAACCTAAGTGATAATGCTAAAGGAATTTACTTCTTAGACATAGAAATGGATGATGGAGTGATTAATAAGAAATTAGTTCTTCAATAAATTATAAGAGAGCAGGTTTTAAAGCCTGCTCTTTTTTATTTTATAAAATAAGTGATTACTCAGATAATCGAATAAATTTATTATATTTGATTTAGTAGATTGATTAGCGGTGAAAAATGTGGTGCAAATTTTAGTTTAAAAGCTTACTGTAATCTAGTGAAAAGGGTAGAGGTTGTAATCCTGCTGCCAAGACTTATTAGATAAAACCCCAATCAAATGAGTGGGTTTCTTTTTAGTGGACCACTCGGTCCTAATTTTGAATTTTTTTAGAAATTAACTGTTTAAACATGTAAGTATTTTTCTAAAAAGTTAGTATTATTTTAAATAAATGTATAAATTACACTAAGTATTTTTATATTTGACAAAAATTTTAAAAACATGAAAAAAATTGTTCTATTATTATTGGTGTTTTTTTCTTTAGATACTTATTCACAGAACTTCACCTTTGAATTAGATTTATCTTTGTATAATGGAGCTTCTACAAGTGTTGAGTTTTTTAGAGCGGGGACTAGTTATCCAATGACAAATACTGGTGGTAACATTTATTCTTATACGACTTTTGTTCCTCCTTTTCAATTATCAAATTATACTTACAAATTTAAAGTTGATGGAGTATTTGAGGGTTTTACAACTCTATTAAGTTGCTTAACAATTGTTAATAATGATACATTAAGAGCGATTAATTTAACTACAACTACACCCTCACTAGTATGTTGGGAAAGTTGTAGTGCTTGTGCTACTGCAATACCAGGCTGTACTGATTATACTGCAAATAATTATAGTTCTAATGCTAATTTGGATGATGGTAGTTGCTTGTATAATGTTACATTTATTGTAGATATGAGTGAGGTTACGGACCCTTTTGTTGAGGTAGAAGTTTTTGGTAATTTTAATAACTGGTGTGGTGGTTGTGATCCTATGACAGATATTAATAATGATTCTATTTGGGAAATAACTATTCCATTAATAGCTGGTACTTATGAATATAAATTTGCTACAGATACTGTTAATATAGAATCATTATATGAGAATGATAATTGTGTTGTTACTGCATGGGGATTTACTAATAGAGTTCTAAATGTTACTGGAAATCAAGTTTTAGATACTGTTTGTTGGAATAGATGTTATAGCTGTGATATACAGAGAAATTTTTATAATGTTACTTTTAAAGTTGATATGAGTAATGTTACAAACACATATACTGCACCTGAAGTTAATGGAACTTTTAATAATTGGTGTGGAAATTGTTGGGTATTGGATCCACAAGGAAATAATATTTATTCAAGATCATTTAATATTGATACATCTTTACACACGTTTAAATTTTCTGCAGATAATTGGAACATTCAAGAGAATCTTGATAGTGCATTAAGTTGTTTTGTTTTAGGATTTGATTCGCTAGGCGTATTGGAGTTTGTAAATAGAGAACTTAAGTTAATATCAGACACCATTATTGATGTTTGTTGGGAATCTTGCAATGCTTGTGTTTATGGTTGTACAGATCCTATTGCTTGTAATTTTAATTCTCTAGCTGAAGTTGATGATGGTACATGTGATCTTCCTAATGGATGCAATAATCCTTTGTATTTAGAATATAGTGCTTCTGTAACTTGTCCTGATGCTAATGATTGTCTTACTCTCATTGTAAACGGATGTACAGATCCCTTAGCTTGTAACTATAATATTTTAGCAAATTTAGATAATGGTTCATGCGATCTTCCAAGCGGATGTGGTGATCCACTTTATTTGGAATTTAGTGCCTCTGTTACTTGCTCTAATACTAATGATTGTCTTACTCTCATTGTAAATGGATGTACAGATCCCTTAGCTTGTAACTATAATAATTTAGCAAATTTAGATAATGGTTCATGTAATCTTCCAAATGGATGTGGTGATGCTTTGTATTTAGAATATGATGCGTCAGTTACTTGTAGTGATGCTAATGCATGTCTTACATTAATTATAAATGGATGTACAGATACGTTAGCTTGTAATTATAATTCTTTAGCAAATATTGATGATAGTTCTTGTTTTACAATTTATGGATGTATGAGCATAATAGCTGTAAATTATGATTCACTTGCAAATTGTTCTGACACTTGTATCTATGCTCAAGTTACTTATGGATGCACTGATTCTATTGCAATAAATTATAATCCAACAGCTTCGATTGATGATACTTCTTGCATTTATTGTTATTATGGATGTATAAATGTACTAGCCTGTAATTATGATTCACTAGCTACTTGTGATGACGGTTCATGTAACTCTGTTTATGGTTGTTCAGATACTTTAGCTTGTAATTATAATCCATTAGTAACGTGTGATAATGGTACTTGTTTGACTATTTATGGATGTTTAGATACTTTAGCCTGTAATTATGATTCACTAGCTACTTGTGATGACGGTTCATGTAACTCTGTTTATGGTTGTACAGATACTTTAGCTTGTAATTATAATCCATTAGCAACGTGTGATGATGGTACTTGTTTGACTATTTATGGATGTTTAGATACTTTAGCTTGTAATTATAATCCATTAGCAACGTGTGATGATGGTACTTGTTTGACTATCTATGGATGTTTAGATACTTTAGCTTGTAATTATAATCCATTAGCAACGTGTGATGATGTAACTTGTTTGACTATCTATGGATGTTTAGATACTTTAGCTTGTAATTATAATCCATTAGCAACGTGTGATGATGGTACTTGTTTAACTATCTATGGTTGCACAGATACTTTAGCCTTTAATTATGATACACTAGCAACTTGTTTCGATAGTAGTTGTATCTATGAGTATAATGTCACCTTTCAATTAGATTTAAGAGGACAAACTAACATTTCCTACACAACTCCTGAGATAAATGGTTTGTTTAATGGTTGGTGTGGTAATTGTGCTGAATTGACTGATCTAAATAATGATTCAATTTGGGAAATTACAATTCCAATCTTAGAAGGTATTGGTCCTGTCGCAGGTAATCCGGGTTGGGAATATAAATTTTCTGCAGATAGCTGGAATATTCAAGAAAATTTATTTTCAGGGGATCCTTGTACATTCTCAGCATTTGGCTATACAAATAGATATATCAATGTTACGCAGGATACTATTTTAGATCCTGTTTGTTGGCAAAGTTGTAATGATTGTTATGCTCCTCAAACAGCATATAATGTTACTTTTAGATTAGATATGAATAATAATTCTAATTTCAATGTTCCTGAGGTAAATGGTGAGTTCAATTCTTGGTGTGGAAATTGTTGGCCAATGACTGATGATGATGGTGATAATATATGGGAGTTTATTACATTAATTGATACTGCCAAACACGAATACAAATTTTCAGCTGATAATTGGGGTATTCAAGAACAATTAGATTCAAGTGCTAATTGTGTATTTACAACTGTAGATTCTCTAGGGAATGTTTTTTCTAATAGATATTTACATATTAACTCAGACACTATACTTGACGTTGTGTGCTGGAATGAGTGTGATACTTGTTTAACTACAACAAGTTTGATTCCAAATGAAAATGACAATTCATGTACAATTTTCCCAAATCCTTCAACTGGTATTTTTCATATAAAAAGTTCTGATAAAATTGATAAAGTGATTGTATATGATATTTTAAATAAGAAAATATTAGAAAAAAATAATCCAGGTATATTACAACCTTTTATTATTTCTGATATAAATTCAAGTATTTTGTTCTTAGAAATTTATATAAATGATAAAGTAATAATGGATAAATTAATTATAACTAAATAATGAAAGTAAGAATAATATTTTTTTTAATATCTCTTTTTGTATTCTCTTTAAATGCTCAAAATTGGCAATTGGTATGGGAGGATGATTTTAATGGAAGCTCATTGAATCAAAGTAAATGGGTTCATGACATTGGAACAGGTTCACAGTACGGAATGTGGGGATGGGGTAATGGGGAGTTACAATATTATCAACCTCAAAATACGACTTTAAATAATGGTATTGCTAAAATTGAAGTTAAAGAAGAACCAAATGGAATTATTGATTCTTGGAGCGCTACATCTTATTTTTCTTCATCAAAAATTACAACCAAAGGATTATTCAATTTTAGATATGGAAAAGTTGAAGCTAGAATAAAAACTATTGATGGTCAGGGTTTTTGGCCTGCATTTTGGATGTTGCCTAGTAATGGGAGTTGGCCTTGCGATGGAGAAATAGATATTATGGAACAATGGGGAAATGATTATTTAACAAATAGCACTAGTGGAGCTGCGCATCTTGGAGCTTGTCCTTATTCACAATCTACACATTATTACGAGACTTCTTCTAGTTATATTTCATCAGGATCATATGCTGATGATTTCCATACTTACTCGGTAATTTGGAAAGAGGATACTATTACTTGGTATGTTGATGAAATAGAACTATTTTCTTTAAATCCATCAAGTTACTGGTCTATACCATCCCAAAGTGCTTGGCCTTTTAACGCTAATGAATGGTATCTAATGATTAATTTAGCTATTACTCAAGCTGGACCAAATTCTAATACAGTATTTCCAAATCAAATGGAAATTGATTATGTTAGAGTATATCAAGAAAATTTAACAAAAAGTATTAATATTGATGATAAAAATAAATATATAGTTTTTCCAAATCCTGCTAATTATGTTTTAACTATTCAGGGCAAGAATATAAGCAGTATTAAGATTTTTAATATTCATGGAAATATTGTTCTTTCTAAGAATGTAAATAACAATAAAAAAGTAGATATTTCAATCCTCAATAAAGGAATGTATTTGGTAGAATTAGAAGATTATTTTGGTTTTAAAATTAATAAAAAAGTAATAATAAATTAATAAATTATGAATATAGCTACAATAGATATTGTTGTTTTTGTTTCTTATTGTGTTTTGATTTTAGCAATAGGTTTATATGTTTCTAGAAATAAAAATGGTAAGAAAAAAACAGCAGAGGATTATTTTTTAGCAGGGAAATCTTTACCCTGGTGGGCAGTTGGAGCTTCACTTATAGCAGCAAATATTTCTGCTGAACAATTTATTGGAATGTCTGGGTCTGGTTTTGCGCTTGGTTTAGCTATTGCTTCTTATGAATGGATGGCGGCTATTACATTATTAATTGTAGCTAAATATTTCTTACCTATTTTTATTGAAAAAGGACTTTATACAATACCTGAATTTATAGAAAAGCGATATAGTACTAATCTTAAAACAATTTTAGCAGTATTTTGGATTGCACTATTTGTTTTTGTAAACTTAACTACTGTTTTGTACTTAGGTGGAAAGGCATTAGATACTGTTATTGGTACTGGTGATGGTAGTATATTAATTACTAGCATTGTAGGACTTGCTCTATTTGCTGCAGCTTATTCATTATGGGGTGGTTTAGCGGCTGTAGCATGGACGGATGTTGTACAGGTAGTTGTTTTGATTTTTGGAGGTTTTATGATGACTTATTATGCATTACTTTTTGTTAGTGGTGACGCAAATTCTTGGCTAGTAGGTTTAAAAGATGTGTATAATACTGTTCCTGAAAGATTTTCTATGATATTATCCAAAGGTGAAATATTTACCCCTAATGGAAAAGATGCTTGGTGGGACTTACCTGGTCTTGCTGTTTTAGTAGGAGGTATTTGGGTTGCCAATCTATATTACTGGGGTTTTAATCAGTATATTATACAAAGAACACTTGCTGCTAAAAGTCTTAGAGAGGGTCAAAAAGGTTTAGTTTTTGCTGCATTTTTGAAATTACTAATACCAATATTTGTAGTTCTTCCTGGTATTATTGCTTATGTTATGGTTTTAGACCCAGAAACAGGTAATTTTATCAAAGAGTCATTGCCATCAAGTTTTTTAGCATCAGATGGTAGTATTTCTAATGATAACGCTTCTCCTTGGTTAATAAAAACTATCATACCAATTGGTCTTAAAGGATTGATTTTGGCATCACTTGCAGCTGCTATTGTTTCTTCTTTGGCATCTATGATTAATTCTACTTCTACAATTTTCACAATGGATATTTATAAATCTTTGATTAATAAGCAAGCAACAGATGATCAAATGGTTAAAGTTGGAAGAATATCTAGCTTTGTTGCTTTAATGATTGCTTTAGTAATCGCTCCACAATTAGGTAGTCTAGGTCAAGTATTTCAATTTATTCAAGAATATACAGGTGTAGTTAGTCCAGGTATATTAGCTGTTTTCTTAATGGGTTTATTTTATAAAAAGGCTACAAATAATGCAGCAATTTTAGGTGTTTTAATATCTATACCTATTGCTATGTATTTTAAAATTGCACCTGATAGTTGGTTTATTGTGAATATTCCATTTATGCATCAGATGCTTATAACGTGTCTTGGAACTATCTTTATCATATTCGCTATAAGTTATGTTGAAGGAAATAAAGATAATCCTAAAGCTATCCATTTGTCAAAAGAATTATTTAAAACTTCCACAACTTTTAATCTTTCTGCTTTCGTTGTTTTACTAATTACTGTGTTTCTTTATTCTTTCTTTCAATAAATATAAAATGTATAAAATTTATTTTTTTGTAATCTCACTACTTTGTTTTTTTTCATGTCAAAATGATTCAATTCAAAATGATTCAATTTCTTCTTCATTATTACTAGATTCTAAAACTGAAGATTCTATTAATAATTTGATAGATAAAATGACTATTCAAGAAAAGGTAGGACAAACATGTCAAATTACATTAGACGCTATATTAAAGAAGGATAGCCTTGGCGTCCTACTTGAGCCTCACAGCATTGATCAAGAAAAATTAAATATTGCTTTATTAAATTATAATGTTGGCTCGATATTAAATGTTGCTAATCATACTTTTAGTTTAGAAAAATGGAATAATATTATTGATATCATTCAATCTACAGCTTTAAAAACAAATCATAAAATTCCTATTATATATGGAGTAGATGCTATACACGGAGCAACTTATATTAAAAACAGCACGTTATTTCCTCAAGAAATTGGGTTAGCTGCAACTTGGGATACCTCGCATGCTCGTATTATGGCTGAAATTACTGCATATGAAACTAGGGCTTCAGGTGTTCCATGGAATTTCTCCCCGGTATTAGATTTAGGTAGAAATCCGATTTGGTCTAGGTTTTTTGAAACTTTAGGAGAAGATGTGTATTTAGCCAAAACTATGGGTAAATCTATAATTAATGGGTATCAAGGAAATGGTATGATTGACAAATATCATGTTGCAGCATGTCTTAAGCACTTTGTAGGTTATAGTGTTCCTTCTAGTGGAAGAGATAGAACACCTGCACTTATTCCAAATAGATCTTTGGAAGAACTTCATCTCCCTACTTTTAAGCAGGCTATTGATGCTGGAGCGTTAACTGTTATGATTAATAGCGGTGAAGTAAATGGTATTCCTGGGCATGCAAATAAATATCTTCTTACTGATATTCTAAAAGATAAATGGGGTTTTACTGGTTTTACAGTTTCTGATTGGGAAGACCTTATTAATTTGCATAAGATGGCACAAACTGATTCTACCTTAAAGGATGCTATTGCAACTGCAATCAATGCAGGAGTTGACATGAGTATGGTTCCTAATAACCCTGAGTATAAGAATTACTGTAAGTTATTCATTGAACTAGTAAATGAAAAGAGAATAAGTGTGAATCGTTTAGATGATGCTGTCCGAAGAATCCTAAGGGTTAAAAGCCATTTAGGATTATTAAATAAGACAAGAATTCCATTTTCAAATGATTATACAGATTTTGGTTCAGAAAAACATAAAAAAGCTTCTTATAATGCTGCATCAGAATCAATTACTTTATTAAAGAACAAAGGTTTACTTCCATTATCTACAGAGAATAAAATTTTACTTATTGGTCCAACTGCAAATAGTTTAAATTGTTTAAATGGTGCCTGGACTCATACTTGGCAAGGTGTAGATGAAAGCTATAATAATGATTATCCAACAATTAAAGATGTTATTGAAGATAGGTTTAATAAAGTTAATTACTTTGAGGGATCTAAAATGATAATGAAAGATGGAGATGAGCATGATATACCTTCTTCAGACCTTCAAAATGCTGTAAACTCTGCAAAATATTCAGATGTTGCAATAGTTTGTTTAGGTGAACTTCCTTCAACTGAAAGGCCTGGAGATATTTTTACTTTAGATTTACCTGAACAACAACAATTAATTGTTAAAGAACTGAGTAAAACAGGTATTCCAATAATATTAGTTCTTGTTGAAGGAAGACCAAAAATTATTAGAGAGATTGAACCTTTATCAGATGCTATATTACAAGCTTATCTTCCAGGAGACCAAGGAGCTAATGCAATTGTTGATGTATTAGTAGGAAATGTAAATCCATCAGGTAAATTACCTTATACATATCCTAGATATAATGGTGTTATTATGCATTATGATCATAAGCAGTCAGAATTATTAAATGCAAATACTTGGGAGGAAAATTACTATAACCCACAATGGGATTTTGGTTTTGGATTGAGTTATACCACATTTGAATATTCGAACATGAAGTTAAGCTCTAAAACAATAAATTCTGATAATGAAATATTGATTTCAATTGATATAAAAAATACTGGTAATATAATTGGAAAAGAGGTTGTTCAGTTATATATTAGAGATCATTATGCAACTATATCTCCATCATTAAAAAAACTAAAGCGATTTACAAAAATAGAATTAGAACCTTTAGAAGAAAGAACAGTTAGTTTTACAATTAATAATGATGATTTGAAATTTTATGGAAAGCAAAATAAATGGATAACTGAAGAAGGAAAATTCAGTGTTATAGTTAATAATCTTTCTAAAGATTTTAATTTTAAAAGATAATGAAGTTGAAATATAGAAAAGTTTGGATTATGTTTTTTTTCATTACATCTATGCCGTTTCTTTCTTATACACAAAATATTGAAATCAATTCTAGTTTTCAAAGTACAGCAGAAGTAATTAAAGATCCTATTTCTAATATAAGAATGGGAGGGTATTTTAGATTTTTAGGCTATGTAAGAAATTTCCATGATATGTATGATTTAGATGTGCCAAATTATTATTCTGGAGTACACCCACAAAATACTACAATAGGTGTAGGTACTGGATACCGTGAACCAATGATGATGCTGTCAATATCAGGTAAAGCTAATAAAAATGTAAATATTGGTACGGATTTAATGCTAAATAGTCCTTTTAATGGAACATTTAATAATAATAGTATTGCAATGTATCTTGGTACTAATGTTTATTCTACAATCAATTCTGATTTTGGAAAATTTGGTCTACATGCTGGAGGTATTAAATGGTATAGGCAAAGTAAATTAACTGTATGGGCTGAAGAAGGCTATTTAAGATATAGTCCTTTTGAACGTGCCCCTTACGATCCATTAACTAAAGGTGTTTCTGACAGATATAGTAAGTATTATGATAAAGGATCAATTTCTCAAGATGTTAGATTTGGTAATGTTGCTTTTCAGGGTTTAACATTTACAGGTTCAGGTATAGAAGGGCCTGATGCATCAACATTCTCATTTCAATCAATCATTGGTAAAACACAGCATAATGTTGGTGAGATTATTTCTTCCGGAAAGGATGATTATTCAGCAGGATTAAGAATAAATAATAATTTAAGTAATGGTTCAAATTTTGCTCTAAATTATTTCACATCAATTACAGCAACTGATTCTGTTAAAAATAATTATAGAGAATTCTCTATTCAAACATTTGAATTTAACTTTAAGTTTAAAAAAATACGTTTTTCTGGTGAAGGTGGTTTAGGAAGTTATGAAACTCATATTACAGATAAAGAATTTGGCGAATTATTTGTAATCAATTTAGATATTCCTGAAGAATACATTTATATTCCTGTTAAGTTACAATACTCTAGAATTTCTCCTCAAGCGGTTAATGTTAATTCATCATTTCAAAATACTTCTGTAGTTGAGTTGGTTCAATCTTCCGTAGTAGAAGAGGGTGCTGATGCAACAATAATGACATCATTTGGTGGGCCAATTAATAATCTTGGCTATCTTGCAAATAACAGAGAAGGTATTAGTGTTAATACAGAGTTTAAAATTGGAGCGGTATCTGTTTCTGGAGGATTTGGTTTTTATTCAGAGTTAGAAAGAATAAATACAAATTTTTCCTACAGTCATAAAACAAATGGATTAATGCTTTCTAGGATATCCTATTTTAGTTCAGGATACGGACCTTATAAACAGTTTAATTCATATTATAGAGGAGTATTTGAAAATGTAAATATTTCTGATAGTATTTATGTGAATAATGACACAATATCAAGTGGCTATATTGATACAAATGGATTGCCTCTATTTGATAAATTTTATTGTTCTTCAGATTTACATTTAAAATATAAAACAAGAGTGTTTGGGAAGGATTTATATTTATTTTCTCTTACAAACTATAATACTGCACAGGATTTCTTTAGCATTTTACCAGTTACAAATTCATCAGCATTTATTCGACATTTTAATCAACAGTTTGATTTTTGTTATGAGCTAAATAAGACTACTGCATTTGTTTTTAAATATGGTATCGAAAGGGTATTAGGGAATGAGTTTACTGATATTGATGATACAGACCCTTATCCTAGTGACAATACTTGGGGTGTTACTGAAGATTATATTCCTTCATTTAAAGCAAGAAATCAATTTGGTAATATTGTTGGTTTTGGGTTTGATATTAAATTGAATGAAGGAGCCTATTTATTTCTAAGACATTCAAATTTCCATTACTATGATAAGAATTTTTCAGCAACTAACATAAAGGGAAGCGAAACTACTCTTGAACTAAAAATTAATTTCTAATGAAAAAAACATATTTATACTATTTCTTATTTCTTATGTTATCACCTATACTTGTGCAATCACAAGTTAAATCAAAACTTTGGTATGATGGTAATTCTAGAGTAATATTTAATAGAGATGCACTTGAGGGTACTATAAAAGACATAGATACAGTTTCAACTAGAAGTAATGGAGGAGGATCTACTGTTCTCGACTTAGGATTTCATTTTACTCCTGTAGATGATATTGAAATTTTCTCTGAAATTAGATTAAAAAATGATTTTGGCGGAATGTGGGGGAACAAAAGTGTTGTTGAATTAAGAAGATTGTCTGCTAAGGGAATCGTTAATAATAAAATTGCATTTAGTATTGGGGATATTTACTTAAAACAAACTAAGTTTACCTTATATAATTATGAACAGGAACTATCGCAATATGAGCCTTCAGTTTTTAATTTTTATAGAGATTATGTGAATTATGAAAATTATTATCAATCTAATTATCACAGATTGCAAGCATTGCAGACTAATTTCTCTTTCAATATGTATAATTTTATTGAGCAACTTGATTTTGATGCTTTTACAGCTAGGGTTAGAGGGGTTGAATGGCTAGGAAAACCAGAATTGTTAATGCTTGGTGGTTCGGCAATGGTTAGATTAAGCAATAAAATAAATTTAGGATCGCATTATGTAAATACATTTGAAGTTTTGTCCTCAAGTAATGGAACAGTTGCGTATTATAATCCTGTTCTTAATACACAAATATCTTATTCTGGTTCAGTAAATGATAACCCATATAAAATGTTAATAGAAGGTGGATTTTCTAAAAGAGGGTGGGATGGCGATTCACTAGCGCCTGAAGTAAAAGGTAATTTTATACAAGCGTCACTACACTCAAAAAGAATAAACGGTGAGCTTGATCTAGGATTCAGATATGTTGATTCTGACTTTAGAAGTATGGGGGCTCAAAAAAGAAGAATACAGTACAATAACAGTACCACTACATATCCTTATTATTCAAATAATTATACTCAAAGAAAAGTAAGTTTACTTGATGTTATGTCTGACCCTAATGTTTATAATAAGAATCTTTCAACTTCCTTAATGAGTTATAATCCAATGTATAGTTCGGTTACTCCATATGGTGACGCCACACCAAATAGAATTGGTTTTACAGCTAAAATTAGCAATATCAATATAACAGATTTTTTTAGCACTAATATTCAAACCCAATATTTTTCTGAAGTTATTGGTCAAGGTACGACTCAGAAAAGAATGCTTAATAAATCAGCTTTACAATCAATACTTTTATTAAATAAACTATTGTCTACTAAAAAAAGTCTTATTCTTGAAGGCAGTATGAATCTTGAAACTGTAAATAGAGCAGGTGAAGATTTTGAAAAGATTGATTTTACTAGTATATTATATAGCGGATCAATTTCCTATGAGCTAATTAAGAATTTTAAAATAATTGCAGGCGCTAAAGTGTTTTATGCAGAGGGCAATGAGTTTATAGCTGATAGAGATAAATATGACCAGATTAATGATTATTCTAATCATATCTATGATAGTAAAGAAACTATACTAATAGCTGGATTACAACATCATTTTACAGAAGATATTTATTTCACAATGCAATATAATCAGTTCAATGTTTTAGACAAAACGAAGACTTATGATGAATTTTCACTAGGAAGATTAATCTTTATGTTTAATATGAATTTATAATACTATGAAAAAATTACAATTTCTTTTATTTCTTTTTCCTTTCTTTTTCACCTCTTGTGAAAAAGAAAAGATTGAAGGACCAAGTTTAAATGATTTATTTGCAGATTTAGAAATATTAGAGCCTTTAAGTGTAGTTGGTGATAGTGTTGACTTTGCGAGTGGTGATCCTATATATTTTACTGCATCTTTTTCAAAACAGCTTGATTGGAAAATAAAGATAGAAGGACTAAGTTCTGGCTCTGTCAAAATTATTTTAGGAAAATCAAATGAAATTAACCAATCTAATTCTACTTGGCTTGGTAATTCTTCATCCTTACCATTTTTTACTAATGAGAATTGTGAGGTTGAGCTAAGCTTTGAAATGGATGATACTACTATTTATAATTATTTAAATATACAAGTAGAAAAAGATTATCAAAATGAAAATACTGTTTTGATTACTGACTTAGAGAATAATTTCAATCCTAATTTTACAGGATTCTTTCAATCCGGGTGTACAAGAGCACTAGCAATTGGAGGTGCAGGTCAAAAAGACAAATATTTAGCGCAATTTGGTACATGTGATTGGGATTGGCTAATAGGATATGTTGATTATTTTTCAAATTTCTGGTATGATGATAAAAATAATATGATTAATGATCCTAGTAAATTATATTTTAATATTATGATTAAAGGTGATAGTACTATTTCTTCAGTAACAAATCTTCCAAACTCATTATTCAAATTAGAATTTTATGAGGATGAAAATGGAGATAATTATCATGATGCTAACAGTGAAGATAGATTTGATTTAGAATTTGAAGTAAATTGGACGGGATGGAGGATGGTTTCTCTTTGTTATAATGATTTAATTCCGCCAGCAACAAACCCAGGTAACGGAATAAAGCAGCCAGATAAGATATTTAAAGTAAGAACACTTCTTTTAGCAAATCCTGATTCGGGACCCGCAAGAGCAGATGTAGATTTTTTAATATGGAGTAATGGAGCTCCCATTTTAAACTAATTAATGTATAAGTATTTAATAATATTATTGTTTCTTTTTTCATGTTCAAATATGAAGGAAGTAACTTTATATAACCAAGAGATAGAACAAACAGAAGGAATAAATGGCTTTACTTCAATTGAGATATTTAGTGATGGAGGAACAGATGAAGTTTGGGGAAATGAAGATGAAAATTGTAATCCCTTTAGTTTTTCATCACTTGATGCAAGTATAGATTATTCTGGTATTCCTAAAGATTTAGAAAAAATTATAGATACTGTAAAGATTGATTTAGTTTATGATTTACCCTCAGTAGAAGTTAAAGTTAAAAAAAATGCAGAAAAGAATTCTCTTCATATAAAAACTGATAAGCCACCAACTTGTGAATGGATTGGAATGGGAATTGGTTGGGACGGTTGGCAAGGAAAAGATTTATCCGGTATTGTAAATAATGCTGCTATTGAGTTTATGGCAAGGGTGAGTGGAGATGCAATTTATAATATCCCTATAGTATTTATTTTAGAAGATTATTCCGCTAATCAATGCTTTGCTACTGCAGGTTACTTAGGAATTGAGGCGGGTGAGATTACTAATAAATGGTCTAAGGTAATTGTACCACTTTCTACTTTCTCTTATCAAGTTAATAAAATTGATTTAACAAATATTAAGCAATTGCTATTACAGTGTTACGATAAAGTGGATATTTATATTGATGATATTAAGATTGTTGAGCATAAACATAATTACAAAAAAATATCATCAACATCTCTTACAGTAAAAGATACTGCTCTACCAATTGATATCTTTTCAGAAAAATTAAATTCTGCTTTTGGGGTAAATAATAATTATTGTCAAAATATTAAACTTAGTTCTGATTCAGATTATGCGCAAGGCAACTATATTGATGTAAATATTGATAATGATAAGTGTAGTTGGAAGAAACTAGGAATTAGCTGGAATAACTGGTTGTATTCTGATTTAAGTAAAAGTATTTATGGTGTTTATCTTGAGTTTGATATAAAAATTGACAAATTTTCTAGCCCTAAAATTTTCATAGAAGATTATAATGGAAAGAAAATGGCTCTTAATTTATTAAAATACATAAAAGAGGAGAAAACTAATAATTGGCAAAAAATAAAAATTTCATTAAAGGATTTTCCTATTAAAAAATCAGAAATTGATTTAAAAAGAATTAAAAATATATCCTTTGATTTTTCTGATAAAGATAAACTCAAAATTGACAACATTAAATTCACTAATTAACACAATTTAAATTATGAAAACTAAAGCATTACTATTTCTAATCTTAACCTTACCGCTTTTCAGTAATTCTCAAGTACTTTGGGATGACTTTGAGCAAACACGTGTTGGTTACTATGATTTTGTTCATGGCGGTATGACAACACGTTTTCCTAACCCAGATTTATTAAGTACCGTAAATAATTCTAACCTCTGCGCACAATATGTTAGGAATCCTGGAGAATTATGGGACGTATTGGTAATAATTGCTAATGGATCAATTAATGATGTAAGTGATTACGTTAGCGGTAGTAAAACCATGAGTATTGATGTGTTTAGTCCTGCATCAGGTATTCCTATACAAATAACATTAGAAGATTCTAGTATAGCAGGTGCAACTAATTATCCAGATGGTAGGCACAGTATTTATTTAGGTGTAACAACACTTAGCAATGAGTGGGAAACTATAGAATTAACATTTGATTCAAGACCAGATATAAATATGTCTGATGATGGATTAACATCAGTGATATTATTATTTAACGGCAATACGAATACAAATGACACTTATTATTTTGATAATCTTTATGCTCCTGAATTTAATAATCAATGTAATGGACAGGTTCTTAACCCTGCAGTCAATCTATCGGACTGGGATTGTAATTGGAATTTAGGGATATGCCCGTCGGGAACCCCTTGCGCTTCTTTTGATTATGTAAGCGGTTGGCTTAATCAAGCTTATAACCCTGATAATTCAACTATTAATAATAGTAAATATTCTGGTGAGTATACGAGAAATCCTGATCCAAATGGAGAAGATGTATTGGTGTCTTATTTTTCTGAAGGGGCCTTAGATCTTAGCGTTAATAAGTATTTTAATTTTAAAGTTTATGGACCTCCAAGACCAATATATGTATCTTTCCAGGATGATAATAATAATGAAATTTATGCTTATAATTCTGCATTATCATCTAATAACCAATGGCAACAATTTTCAGTTGACTTAAGTAGTGTTGCTTCTCAGTCTATTACAAGATTTGTAATGTTTATAGACCAAGGAGTGGTTAATTGGGATTTGTATTTTTTAGATGACTTTAATTTATCTTCAACACCTTTGCTTACTAATGAAATAAATGAATCTAACTTAATAAATGTCTTTCCACAACCTGCAAAAAACAGTTTAAATATTCAAGTTAAGCTAAATAACAGTGAGATAAATACATTAGATCTTTATAATAGTCAAGGTAAAATATTATCATCAAACGTATTAAATAAAAACGATGAAAACATTAACTTAGATGTATCTCAATTTAAATCAGGTATTTATTTTATTAAGGTTCATTCTAAAAATAATTTATACACAAAAAAAGTTCAAATAATAAGATAATGAAATTCAAAATACTTTTTATTTTTTTATTTATTAGTAGTTTCTGTTTTTCACAACAAAAAATTAGTCAGAAAACAGAAATTATTAAGACTAATAATGGATTTCAATTATTAAGAAATGGTAAGCCTTATTATGCCAAAGGAGCTGGAGGCACAGAATATCTTGATGTACTTAAATCAATAGGTGGAAATTCAATAAGAACATGGAGTACAGGTGATGCAAAGACAGTACTTGATGATGCGTATGCTAATGGAATAAGTGTTTGTCTTGGTTTATGGGTTGGGCATGAAAGACATGGATTTAATTATAATGATGAATACGCAGTTACTGCACAATTAAAAGCATTTGAAAAAGATATTTTAAAGTATAAGGATCATCCTGCATTATTAATGTGGGCTATAGGCAATGAAGTAGATTTGTTTTATAAAAATTTCCGTGTCTGGAATGCAATTGAAGATATTGCAAAAATGATAAAAGAGTTAGATCCAAATCATCCAACTATGACTGTTACTGCTGGTATTGATCCTGCTGAAGTTTTTATGATAAAAAAATATTGTCCAAGTATTGATATTTTAGGTATCAATACTTATGGAGGAGTACAGTATCTTTCTGATGCAGTTAGAATGTTTTGCTGGGATAAACCATATATGGTAACTGAATGGGGGCCTTATGGACACTGGGAGTCGCCAATGACTTCATGGGGGGTTGCTATTGAAGCTACAAGTAAAGAAAAAGCAAATTTTAGAGATTTGGCTTATAAATATATTGCTGAGGATAAAGAATTATGCTTAGGTAGCTATGCTTTTTTATGGGGGTATAAACAAGAACAAACCCCAACTTGGTATGGTCTTTTCACAAAACAAAAAAATGCAACACAAAGTATTGATGTTTTAAATGCTTATTGGAAAGGTGAGAGTCGAAATACTGCTCCAATTCTTCATTCTTTTTTGTTGAATGATTTAAAAAAGAATGAAAGTGTAAAGTTAAAAAAAGGCAAAAATTGTACCTTTAGTTATAAAGTTACTGATGCAGAAAATGATAGCCTAACATATGAGTTTCAATTAATGCCAGAGAGTAGAGATAAGAAAGCTGGTGGAGATTTTGAAAAAACACCAGAACCAATTTCTTTTAAAATTGTTGAAAATTTAAATGATAAATTAGTTATAAAAACACCTTTAAAGTCTGGTCCTTATAGATTTTTTATTTATGTTCGTGATTCTAATAAAAACGTTGCTACTGCAAATTTCCCATTTTATGTTAAATAATTTTAAAAACTAAATATGTCACCGATAAATTTATCTATTGACTGTGTTGTATTAGGATTTGATGAGGATCAAAAGCTTAAAGTTTTGTTAATTAAAAAATTTATCAATGAGAAGAATGATTATCAATTTGCTTTACCAGGTGATTTGGTAGGATTGAATGAAGATCTTCTTACTGGAGCACAAAGGATATTAAATAGTTTAACTTCAATAGATAATTTATTTTTAGATCAATTTTCAGTTTTTGGAGATCCTGAAAGAACAAATGATAAGAAAGATCAATCTTGGCTTAAAATGTATAGAAAGAAGCCCAAGGAAAGGGTTGTGACAGTTGGATATATTGCTTTAGTAAAGATGGAGGATTATGAGCCTCACGCATCTTCATTTGCTATTGATGCAGAATGGGTTGAGTTAAATAAAGTTTCTACTGAATTAGCATTTGATCATAATTTAATCTTAAATGAGGGAATTAAATATTTAAGAAATCAATTAGATCATGAATTGGTTACTAATTTATTGCCATCAAAATTTACTTTGTCTCAATTACAAAATTTGTATGAGATACTATTAGATCAGAGATTAGATAAAAGAAACTTTAGGAAAAATGTATCTAAAGATATTTTAATAATTAAAACAAATGAAAAACAAAAAGGTGTTGCTCATAAGCCTGCACATCTATACACTTATAAAAACAGAGAGAATTAAATAGAAAATTTTTATTTATTCCTAATATATACAATATAACCTAAATGAATTTAATAGAGAACGTCCTTGGGGTAAATATGAAGTGTTATTAGATGCTAATGATTTGAAAGTTAAAAAGATAACTGTAAAGTCAAAACAAAAATTACCATATCAATATCATCAAAAAAGACAGGAACAGTGGGTGGTGGTAATTGGAAGGTTATCAATAGTTTTAGATGGAAATAAACTTATTAGAGAAGCTAGTGAGACAATCTCTATACCTTTAGGTTCACATCATAGAGCTTTGAATGAAACTGAAGATGTTGTTGTATTTATAGAAGTTCAAACGGGAACTTATTTTGGTGAGGATGATATTGTTAGGATATCAGATGATTATAAGAGATGTTAATTGTAATTTAAATGTGCATTAAATTAAAAAAGTCCCCACTCATTTGAGTGGGTTTCTTTTGCTAGGCCGGCCTCTTGGTCCTTATTTCGAACTATTTTAATAATTCTTTCATTACTTCTATTATTTTCTCCCTATCTTCTAAAGTTAATTCCTCCCAATTGTCTGGCTTAATCATTTCAGGCACTGCGAAAACTATTCGGCTATCATAACTTACTTTGTCTTGTAAAGTTTGTTCGTCCCCCTGCCCAAAGTGTATGAACATTTTCATTAAATTTTTATTTTTCATTATCTTGTGCTTGTTTTAATTATTAAATTGTTTTGATCTTGCGTTTATATTTTCTTGTGAAATTTCTAGCTCTATACTCCTATTATCTACGCCTCCTAGATAGGAAATTGCAACTCAATTTCATAAGTATATATTAATTCCACAAACATAGTGTAAAACATACACTAACAAGAATGTTTTTTGTTTATTTGTAAAAAATATTATCATGACACTTATTCAAACAATACATTACACTAACTCAATATCAGAGTTTTATCTCAATAATGATAAAAAAAGCATTACGGAAGTTAAATATCTTGCTGATGGACGCATCAAAGAATATAATGTTAAAGATTCAGATATTAGAATAAAAAGAATATTGCAAACAACTGATGTTAAGAAATAGTAAAGGAAACTATAATATATTTCACAATATAAGAACTTTTTTTATTCTGTTTTCTGTTTTAGTGATATTTGTATCATTTTTTAATACTGACTTTGATGTTTCTCAAAATCTGAACAAAATGCATCAAGGTGATATTGCATTTGATGCTGTTTGCATGGATGATTGTTGCTAGCGCCTTTGTTTTATTAATGACTCCAGGATTGGCTTTTTTTTATGGAGTGTAATCCGTCAGACCAAAGTGGACTGTTTAGTTTAAAAGTCTAGTATATGGTTTTTGTTAATTTTAACCTTATTAAATTAATAAAGATGACAGACAAAGAAAACGCAATGAAGTTCATAAAAGAAC
>Ga0206126_10002138_pt1 | contig 22287 bp, 30 predicted proteins | sample Helgoland_Spring_5_FD_148621 | JGI IMG/M metagenome (GOLD analysis project Ga0206126, IMG submission 148621) | Pelagic subsurface seawater microbial communities from Kabeltonne, Helgoland, North Sea - Helgoland_Spring_Bloom_20160412_1 | ecosystem: Environmental > Aquatic > Marine > Epipelagic ...
GAAGATTTAAGTGATGAAGAAACAAAAGCAAAAGCTACTGTTGTCAGCGACAACCGCACTATTAGTCAGCGGTTCCGTAGCTCACGCAGAGTCATATCAGCCACCAGATCAGTACAGTCAGACAGGCTCACAGAAGATAACGGAGCTGAAGGGAACAATTGACATCATCAACAATAAACTGCTTGCAAGCGGACAGCTGACAAATGGTGCTGTCGGGTACGCAACAGTCGGACGTGTGGTTATAGATGATGCACTAGATGATGGTAAGATAACAAATGCCCAGTTCATCGCATACGAAGCGGCTTTAGACAAAGTAGTTGCACACGATTACGCTACAGCATCAAATGCAGCTGAATTATTTACTCAAGAGCATAGCGCGGCAATGAACCAGCTGACACTTGCAGTAGACTTACTGACATCTGCAACATCTATTTTAGCTACAGCTACATCAGTATCCGCAGTGGCGGCTGAAGCTGACACGAAGCCAGAGCAAGTTGCACTTCAAGACATGCTACAGACAGACGAGTATTCCATACAGGCGTCTGAAGTTGCCACATACAACGATGCTGTAGATAACGTTGAGAAGTACGCCCAGCAAGCTGGTGCATTCATGGCGGCGGCAAACAACACTGATCTAACAGCGTCTATAGACAGCTACACAGCTACCAATAATCTAGTCGCTGGTAACTACACAGCCATCACGTACACACAGAATGTCGATGAGTTTGTCATCACATGGTCTGGCAATGGTACTGGTTGGTCTGGTTATCTAACAGATGACATGAAGGATGCTACAGCCATCTATGGTGCGAACACCTACATGCAACAACATGGAACACCAATCAAGGACATGTAAATACAATGGAAGACACTGAGCTAAAAGTAGGCGGCTTCACCTTCAGAGGGTGGTACATAGCGGCGGCCTTGCCAATACTGTCTGCAATCAGCGGCGGTATTTACTATGGGTATGACACCCTCAATCGCTTCTATGCAGTAGAGACTGGAATCGATCTTGTGACAACTGAAGCTGACATGTTCAACGTCAGAGCCACAGATTTCAACTCTCGCATACAAGCACTGGAACAGGCGGTACAAGATAATGATGTTAGAGGTCTTAACACGCGGCTATCAACGATTAGTACGCAAATGCAAACAATTCTGGAACAACAGAAAGACTTGTTGGACTTACGTTCTAAAGTTGAAAAGTCGAGTACAATCACGGATCAAATCGGCGATAAGCTGGATGTTTATCAAACGGAAATAGACGACATCTGGAAGGCTTATGACAGCCTTGCAAACAATCCACTAAACTAAGGATTACACATGATACAATCATTGATAAGCCCTGTCGCTGGGCTACTAGATAAATTTATTCCTGATAAAGACCAAGCGGCGGCTCTCGCACATGAGATAGCAACGATGTCCGAGAAACATGCCCAAGAGTTGTCACTAGCACAACTTGCAGTGAACAAAGAGGAAGCTAAAGGAAACTGGTTTCAGTCTTCGTGGAGACCAGCTGTTGCTTGGATTTGTGTCCTTGGTATGGCAGTGAACTTCCTCATCTCGCCATTACTGTCGCCATTAGGAATTGATGTACCCCAAGCTGATACTTCAGTGATGATGCCAGTCCTTATGGGTATGCTCGGTCTTGGCGGTTTGCGTAGCTTCGAGAAGGTTAAAAAGGTGAACAAATGAAGAGTAACTTTGATAAGTGCCTAGAGATGCTCCTTGAACACGAAGGGGGCTATGTAAATTCAAAATTTGATAAAGGTGGGATGACAAATTTAGGTGTAACAAAACGTGTCTATGACGACTGGATAGGCCGTGAGTCTACTGAGCAAGAGATGCGTGATCTTACGCCTGATGATGTCGCTCCTATCTATAAGAAGAACTATTGGGATCGAGTCAAAGGCGATTCACTTCCATCGGGCTTAGACTGGAGCTGTTTCGACTGGGCTGTGAATTCGGGCAGTGGTAGACCTGCAAAAGCTGTGCAACGTGCAGTAGGTGCTACTCAAGACGGAGCTATAGGTAATCAGACGCTCGGCTTAGTTGCTGAGAAAGACCCGAAGTTCATCATCGACTACGTCTACACAGTCAGGCAATCATTCTATGAGAGCCTAGATGACTTCAAGCATTTCGGTAGAGGATGGAGCAGAAGGAACACTGAGACACTCCATCAGGCTATGGAAATGGTAGAATAATACATTAAAATGACCAAAAAACACAGATCGCTGTCTTATGTCGGACGATCTGTGTTTTTTTGGAGTCAAATTGATACACCAGCATTTACATGTTATTCAATATAGTGCATATTACCTTCGTTACTTTGGTAACAACGGAGAGCAGTAGCTAGACATCCTTGAGATGACTTCCCTGCTCTCCACCCACCTCAGTTATATAAACACCATCATGGGCATCTAAAGAGGCCATTAGGTCTAATACTTGTTTGTAGTTGATGGCTACTAATTGGAACTCATTTAGTTCATCACAGAACTGCCTAATGAAACAAGTGCCATCGTCCTCTAGGTACATCTCGACATCTTCAAACTTACCATCAGCATCTACTGATACAACTTTAGTATAGTTTGACTCTATTTCGACTGTGAACATGAGAAATACTTATCCCCCTGCTCTATCGGTATCTCTACTGTCATCCTTCGCATCCCACACTGAGGGCACTGTCGTTGCCTACGTTTCGATGGGTAGCCATATTTGAAGTGGGGGATGGTCTCGATTACTTTAGTCTTCACCATACACTTCGGACAATGCGTTACACTATCTTTCATCACTGCTCTCTTTCCTTGCCCAAGGTCTCTGGGCATTCTTTCTTCCACCATTGGAACCACTGACCTGACGTGCTCTATGCCAGTCCCAGTTGTCTCCAAATGCGTAGCTATTAATTCTGAATGTCTCTCGCATTCTTTTGTTTTCAGCATCTGCCACGGATTTGTGCTGTATCAACAACAGTTCTTCTCTGTTCATTAGCCTCTCCTTAGTTAATTTTAGATGTCAAAAGCCCAACTACTAAATAACTTTTTGCTAGTTGGGATTTTGTTTTCTTTAGTACATTATCTCGAAGCCTAAAGTGGCTCCAACCTTGGTACTGCCACCTATCTTTTCAAGGGCTGGGGCTAAAAACAGAGACCTGTTGTTGTCTATGTTTATCCCTAGCCTTGCAAAAGGTAATGGCTCCAAATATCCACCGACCATCCCATACTCAAAGTAGCCAAGATCGCTTGACCACCTTGATCCTATGTATGGACTGATGTTGTTTTCGCTGTTGTAATAAAGCCCAGCTATGAAGCGGCTTTGATACAGCCTAATGTGCGGATGGAACTCATTGTAAGAACCATCCAGACCCATGTGCAGACTGATTGCGAACCCATATAAAAAGTTCACTTTTAGATGTCTACAAGTTCACAAGTCCCACCAGTGCAAGCTAATGTCTGTGACCCTTTGGTTGTGTCTTCTGACTCGTATTCAGACAGCCTAGACCAGTCAATTTTACTAGGCATTGCAAAGAATGCGGCCTCATACTGTTCTTCATTGATGTCCTGATAGGGTGCTTGAGCATACGTGTGGTCAAACCTTGGTAGAAAGCTGACACCAGACATCTCATCGAAATACTGGTAGACAAACGCACCTACCTCTGCCCATTCGTCATCACCAACTGATACAGTCACTGATGGCTTATGATCCGTGTAGTGACGCTGGTACATCAGCCACATCTCCAGCTGTTCTATCGCTGTCATATCGTGACGTGTGACTGAGCCTTCTGGTGACTTCATAGGGAAGCTGAAGACAGTCGTAGTGTTTGGCTTCATGACACAAGGTTCTGATGGTATTCCTTGGTCTGCAAGGAAGTGTGTCAGTGGGTCTTTGTTATCTCCACGGACAGTTCTGATGTAGTATTCAGAGTGTCTCGCATGTATTCCGCTTGCGCTTTGACATAATTGTGAAACTGTGCCCGAAGGTTTTAGAGCCGTTATAGAAGCTGACGTGTTGATGCCTAGTTCACTGGCAAAGTAGTCGTTAGTTTCTCTAGCAACACTACGCCATGTATCTAGCCTATCCTCAAGTCCATCTTCTCTTCCATTAGTCAACGTACAGTCCATAACCCCTGTCATTGATACACCTAACAGTGCCTCTTCCTCAGTGTTGGTTGTCCAACAGTCACGCAAGTAAGGAAAGTGAGTTAAGGTCGCTTGGATTGTACCTAAGATAGTCGCAAGGCGTATCTTGTTTGATATGTCAGCTTCAGTATCTGTAGCCCTAATGACAGCCTCTGTAAGATTACAGAATTGACCACCAGTTCCAACGATACCTCTTGTCTTAGTTTCACCAGTCTCAGGGTCTTCATATTCCTCAAGTCGCTGTCCTCGAAGCACGATTTCGGAACATGGGTTAGTACCAAATTCCCAGTTGCTATCTCTATAGCCATCGTATTGGGCTTTAGTTCTAGCCGCCTGTCTATTGAAGATACCACGTTCACCAGAACCAGAGGCCGCTAGTGACGCCCATTCCTTCATGAAGTCTACACCGCTGGGCTTACTTTCGAAAGCCACTGAGTTGTTAGCAAGAGCATGGTGTGGGTTGTCGATGTACCACTCGCCAGACTTAGCTGTCCTCATCTCATCGTCCGATAGGTCACTTAGGCTTATCATCGCTGAACGACGCACTCCGCCGACCACCACTATGGAGCCGATCATGCACATGATGCTGTGGACATCTAAAGACGACAGCTTGCTACCCTGCTTTTTCTTAAAGGTGTCTATGGTGTGTTCAAACAGTTCAACCAGTGGTTCAGCACCAGATGCTCTGCCACCAAATGTCTCTAAACGTGCACCAGCTGGTCTAACATTAGATACATCCCATGTCGGTATGTTGCCGTGGTTGTATAGCTCTTCAATAAGTTCTCTGTATGCCTTCGCCCAGCCTTCTTTGCTGTCTTCTACAACAATCCTGTAATCACCAGCTGTTAGCCTAGGTACGTCTGGTAGGCTATCCACATACTTCTTTTCGACAGAGAATCCGACACCTGTTCCACACAGTAGAATAAAGAGAACTTCGTCAAAGCATCTCATGTGATCTATAGGTGTATAGGAGCAATTATATCCAGCTGTATTGTCTCTCGATAATGCCTTACCAGCTGTCATCAATGACCTCATAGATGGCATCACTTCTAAGTTTAATATTGCTTGCTCAATCTCATTGGCAATCTCACGGCTCACACGGGACTTAACCACGTTGTCCATGTATCTGCTGACAGTCTCAGTCCAGCTTTCACGTCTTCCTTCATCTTCTAGCCATCTGGCGTAGCGGCTGGTGTGTATGAAGGCTTGGTAGTCAGTAGGTAGTAAATTGTTCATGGTGTTTCTTCTTTTTCTTCAATGAGTTCAATAAGTCGATCTAAGTACCAACGGCACTTCTTTAGGTCTTCGACGGGTTTCTTTTTGTAAGGCCAACGCCACAGGTACTTGAAAGCATTCTGCCAGAGGTATGCATTGTGACCCCAGACCAGAGAGCCATCAGCCATCGCTTGCATTGCGTCGATGCATTCGATTGATCCTGAGTTGTAATGAGGTGGCTTGTTTACAGCTTCGTCTATCTTGTTGGTTTCCATAGTATGACCTCACCTTTCTCGTTGTCCCAATCCTGACAGCGCAAAATGCGAGCCATTCGTGCTTGTGTCAGCGCATAGTCCGCTGATAGTTTTTCTTTTTGATATTGTTTGACGACAGCATCCCAAGTCGGGTGGTTTCCCAGTATCTTTTCAGCTGTCTTGATGCCCACTTTAGGACACCCACCATAACCATCTGTCATGTCACCCATCAGTGCTTGGATAAGGAAGTTCCTGTTGGCTTCCATATCACTAATGACCAGCCGTTCATTGTCGTTTGGCCTGTAGAGTTTACAAGGGATGGTCTTCATGTCTTTGTCATCAGACACGATTATAGCTTCAGTGTTTGGTAGAGAGGCCATGATGCCCATGACATCGTCAGCTTCTAAGCAGTCCACCATAATGCTATCGTATTCTTCCATAGCCCACGCAACGAGGGCTTTGTAGCCGACTGGTTTACGGACTTTCTTACGTCCGCCTTTGTAGGTCTCTAGCACGTCTTTACGAAAGTTCTTTTGGCCTGATATTGTTACTATTACATCTTCTACAACTAGCTCTTTCTTGAATGCATCAATCATCGATACAAAAAGTTTTTTAGCTGCTTTTAAATCTGTAGAAAGTGACCATACGTCATCACCCCAATCTATCTCATGTTCGACAGCAATGGCTGATCTAAAGAGATATAAGTCACCATCAATGAGTAATGTGGGGCGCGTAAATGACTTGTTTAAGAGTTCTTGAGATTTCATCATGTATATCCTGTCCATCTAGGGTTACGAACCAACGATTACCCCAGCTATCTTCATCTAATTGATTTGTTATGAAGCCTTCACTTGCCGCTATGGCAACGTGAAGTGCTCCTACTCTTGCGAAGTCTGATTTGACTGTGAATGGCTTACGCCACGCACGATCAATGATTATAAAGAGAAGCAATAAGTTCTCTAAGTAATCGTTCTTCTCAGTGAGTGTCAGCCCAAGTTCTTCCCACGGAATATTCTGCTTCAGTGGCAATGTTAAGTCCGAGAGCAACGCCAGCTTCTTGTGCCATTGCTCCAGCGATATTTCCGACATCTTCGGCTATCTCCTTTGTCTTACAGGCGATCTGCATTTCGTCATGGATCATGCCCATTATGAAAGCGTCCTCGCCATATTTTGATTTGATTGTGTCGTAGGTCATCATCAGCCAGTGCTTTGCAACAATCGCACCAGCTGACTGGAGTAATTGCGATAAACAGCGATGGCTTGAGTTGCCTCGTATTGTCAGCTTGCGACCATCTAAGGCTTTGATGTACCCACGTTTAGATGCTGTCTCTAAGTTCTTATTTAGAGTTGCAAATGCTGGTACTTCTTTAAAAAACTTATCCTTTAGTTTCTTACCTAAAGCCCTACCACCACCAGCAACCTTGCCAACTAATGCATCACCACCGCCATAATTAATGGAGTAAATAAGTGTCTTGGCTACAGAACGTGAAGTTCCAAATGCTTTTGCATTGTAGGTGTGGATGTCACCTTCAAGGATAACTTTGACATACTCTCCATTATCATAGGGATGCAAGTAACTAGCTAACAACCGCAACTCGATGCCCGACAAATCCGTACCGCAGATAAACCAGCCCTCTGGTGCTGTGAACAACTCACGGCACTCTTTGCCATAAGGTGAGTTTGCCGAAACTATCTGCTGGAGGTTTGGTGAATTTGCTGACATCCTTGAACTAACACAGGAATTGCTATTTAGTCGGTGTCGCAGTCTACCATCAGGACTAACCTTCTTGAGCCATGCCCCAGCACCTTCAGCCAGCATGCCAATCCTCTTTTGTATCATAAAAAACTCAGCAAGCCTCTTGGCCTCTGGAAACGGAAGAGAATTTAGTATGGTTTCGTCGATCTTGGCTTGACCATTGGGAGTGAATTGCTTTGGTCTCCACTTGTACTTGTCCACCAGACACTTCTGGATGTGGACGCGAGAAGCTGGGTTAAAGTAGATTGTCTTAGACTTAACAAACAGTTCACCCTTCACATAGCCACGAGCCTTGTTGTTGACTTTAGGATAGAAGTCTTCAGTCACTTCCCAAGGTGGGAATAGTTCCTTTAAGTCTTCCTCGATGACATGGCGTTTCTGTGCGAGTTCAGCATACAGTTCACCAGCTTTCTTCTCATTGAAAGTCCAGCCATTACTACCGATCTCACGACATATAGATGCCATACGATGCTCAAGGTCGATAGACTTCTGTGTAGGCTCAGTCTTCATCAACTTCTTGTATAACGTATCAGTCACCTGAGTATCTTGAACGCAGTATGACATCATAGTTTCACTGTAGGCTTCCCAGCCACCATCATAGTCATCTTTAAAGTCACCAAGTCGAAGACCCCAAGCCTTTAGGCTATGACTTCCCCAGAGTTTCTTTGGAAACTTAGAGACACTAAAGTTGCGTTCAGCATCCTCATTGAAGAGGTCTCCATGTATAAGGCGAGAGAGAACTAAGGTGTCAGTTACCTTGGCTCTTGTTGTCCACTCTGGATAGACTTTCTGTATCGCTGGGATGTCGTAGTCTATAATATTATGACCAATGACTTCATCAGCACTTGCTAACAGTACAAGTGCGTCCTCGATCTGTTCTGGGTTAAACGTGCGTACCTCGCCAGTGTCCACCTCACGACAGACAATGCACCAGATAGTATGGATGGTATCTAAGAGGCCGTTGCTCTCTAAATCAAAGCCCCACCGACTCATCGCTTATCACCAGAGCCCTTGATAACGCCACGTTTCTTTCGAGACTGTAGCTTCTCATTGTTCATGGCGGCTACCTCATTCATGGTAATGCCTAAGTCTTTAGATAAAGCCGCGATGTACCAAAGCACATCTCCTAACTCGTCGCATATCTCAGCTTTCTTTTGCGCTGGGATTGTGTCCATGCCATCAAAGGTTACATCTTGATCTCTGATGAGTTTCTTGATTTTACCAAGGACTTCACCAGCTTCATTTGCCAGACCTAAAGCTGGGTAGATGACCTTCCATTTGTAGATCATTGTAGACGCCGCATCTGCTTGATATTCATTCATAGTGTATTCATGGATGCCTGTAGTTTTCATCTGAATAGCTCCCCTTGTGCATTGAGTTGTCTTGTTGCTTTGAAGATTTGCTGATTGCGTCCATACGGACTTTTGCGCTTCCCTATGACTTCTATGAGCCCAGCGTCTTTCAGCCATTTAAAGTGGTTGGTGATTGAGCCATACGGCATGTGCTTGAGTGCAAGTTGTACCTGTGCACTGATGCAACCTTTGTCGCCAGCGGCTTGGATGACATCAAAGACCATCCTAGTATTCTTTGTTAAATCTGTGTTTGCATACGCCTCGCGAGACGTGCTTGATAAACCACGCATACGTGTTCCTTTGCTTTACTAATGTTTTGATTTGGGAGTTTTTTAGAAACCGAAGTTACTATCAGTGGCAGTAAGTCTGCCTGTTTCGCGGTTGTACTGAAGTTCATCCGCTTGGCCTACAAATCCTGTATGCCTATTCTTGAGTACGACAAGTTCTCGCTTGCCTGATGTGGGGTCTTCGCTGTCCACATTCATAGCAATACAAGCAGTCGCCAGCTGTGCTAAACTGTGACTTCCTCTCAGCTGTGACAGCTGTGCTCTATCGCCGCCTTCGTGACCTCTTTCGGAGTTTGGCCTCTTTAAGTGTGACACAAGGATTAATGCTAAGTCCAACTCAGTACACAGGACTGTCAGAGTGTGCATGATGTGGTCTATTAGAACTCTCTCGTTGTCTGATGCACCAGCATACGAGCTAACGAGAATACTAATGTGATCTAAAAAGACGACATCACATCCAAGTCCATGTTTCATGTACCTGATACGATTACAAATGGTGTCTATGTCAAATGAACCAAAGTGGTCGAAGAGATAAATCTGACCATGAGATAGTAAGTCATCAAAGCCTGTCTTGATCTCCTCTGGTGTTGCCGCATCCTCATCAATCACAATGTTTCTATTGATGTGGAGACCTACGAGACCTTGGGCTGTACGCTTGGTGCTTTCTTCTAGCATCAACATGCCAACCCGTGTTCCTGACATGTGTAGGTTGTAAGCAATCTCACGGATTAATGTAGACTTACCTGTGCCACTTCCAGCCACAATAGTCACAATGCCCTGTCGTATTCCTTTGAGCATATTGTTCACTCTTGGATACGGGTACTTCATTGGACTTTCAGCGTCTGGTGTAGCTACAGTCTCACGCATGTCAGACATCTGTACTATACCATCTGGCCTGTAATCAGCCGCCTGATGTATAGCATTAATGATTGCACCAGCCTCACCTTTGACAAGGCATTCATTGGCATCCTTGTGTGGTAAGACAGCAATCTTAACTTTACCGATAGGCAAGACTTCAGCGCACTCAATGGCGGCCTTACGTCCAGCTTCATCCTGATCAAACATCAAGATTATCTCTTTAAAGTTGTTGAGGTAATCAATGTTTTCCAACAGGTTCTTCTTTGCCCCAGCACTGCCATTCCTCACAGATATTGTAGCGAATTTATGCTGTTGCACTTGACTGACGCTCATAGCGTCTATCTCGCCTTCTGTAATGACTAGCTTCTTACCAGCTGACCATAGATGCATACCAAAGAGACCAGTGATCTTTCCAATGGTAGGAAACTGCTTGTCTCTAGTGCGTATCTTCTGGCCTTCAGTTTTACCTTTAGCATCCTTGAAGTTCGCCACCTGTATTGGCTCACCTTTGCTGTCTTTTGTTACAAAGTATCCAAACTTACGACACGTCTGCTCAGTCAACTTTCGTGACCTTAATTCCATGAAGTCGCCGTTCAAAAAAGAGTTGGCTGCATTTGTCTTTTCGACAGGTACTATTTCACCTTCAGCTGGAGTGTGTTTTAGACAACTAAAGCAGAACATATGTCCATCGCTGTAGACGCTGTTTGCATCCGATGACCCACAGGCATCGCATTGTTCGTGAGACACAAAGGTGCTCTCTTCTTGTTCATTCATTTGTTGCTTCCCTTAAAATAAAAAAGGGCGATCCTAAGACCGCCCCTTGCTCTCTTTATTTGGCTTGCTTCATGCCGATGTGACATTCTTCAATCCACTCTGATGGTATTCGCTTGTGTGCCCATTCGAACCCATTTTTTATGCAAAAGTCTGCATAAGAAGTTTTAGACCCCTTATACAGTTTCGCGTTTGCATTCTGGAAAAGAAAACGTAGATCAAGGTCTGGCAGTTGCTTCTTGATCAACACATGTTTCTGTCGATCAGCTGTCACCCAGCGTCCTTTGGTTTCTAAGAACCATACACCACCAGCTTTCGGAAGGATGAAGTCTGGAGTGTACTTGGCAGTCCGCGCTGGGATCAGGTAAGACAGTCTCTCAGTTTCATAAGTAAATGGAATACCTAGTCTCCTGAGTTCTTCTGCTACACCAACCTCAAGACCTGATCTATAGCCTTCTTTGATACCTCGGTATCTATGGTTAGAAGTCAAAGTTGTCAGCGTTCTCAGTAGGTGCGAATGGTGCATCGATTGCTGATGTGTCCACAGTGAACCCACCTTCCTCGATTGCACCAAAGCCTGTTCCATTCATACCTTGGACAGCCTCAACAATTTGGACAGCTTGTAGTGTTATAGCCACCCCAGCCTGACCGCTGACCTTGTAGACATTAAGAAAACCTTTAAGTCTTAAACGACTGCCGCCACCTATCTGTGGTAAAGCATTTGTTGGGACTTTTTGACCAGCTGTGTCATAGAACTCTGGCATGTATTTGGACTGTAGTTTAAATGCTACTTCCCCAGTCTCTTCTTCTACTTGATAAGGAACTCTGTAATGAGCCTTCCCATGTTCTTCTTTTGCCGCATCCTCAATGATCTTAATTAAGGGCTTTGCGTCTTCTGGAGACAGCAACAGTTCTGACTTATATTTACCTTCGCTATCGAAGGCTGTGTCAGGTTTCAAGAGGTGGGGGTACTTAGCCACGCCTGTTGGTGTCTGGAAGTTTATCTTTTGTTTTTTAGCCATACTTTTGTCTTTCTAAAGTTAAAAAGGCCACCCCTAGGATGACTAGAGATGGCCTTTTATGTTTGGGAGAAGAAGTCCCTAGTGTCTTAGGAGGAGGGAGTAGACCTAGGGGCTTCTGAAGGGTGACATAAGTATTAACTGAAGCAGAATTGGCTCTCCCTTATCAGCTGTAGGTTAAGGTTCCCCATTTGTGGAATTGGGTCTACATTAGCCTTCTCAAAGTCAAACGGATGATCCAGCTGTTGCCTGAGTTCTTCTTGCCATTTGAGCAACAGGTTTTCAGCTTCATACATCTCGATATGTGCGTCCCTAACTGCAAAGTATAGGTCGTCCACATCTCCTGAGATTGCGAAACTATCGTGGATCATAAAGAAGTCTTCGGTTGCCCCAGCGTCTAGTAGCTTGACTATAGTTTTAGCCATTCCAGATGCATCTAAAGAATGTATCAGGTTAGCCGCTACACTAGCTGTATTCTTCCTGACATCCACCTTACCTGTGTCTAACGATAAAGAAACTTTAGACCTCGTTCTCATGCCCACCGCTGTATCAAACAGGAATATCTTGGTCTCTACTCGGTCTCTCTTTAGGTAGTTGTGGAAGACCCTAAACCCACTTGGTGAAGTCCAGTTGACCAGCTTGTTTTGCTTGCTGAGAACATTAGTGCACGACTGTATCCACTTCATTGCTTCAGCCGCTTTAGGCAAGGTCTCCACAATGCTGTCGTAGCTGTGACCAGCAAGGTAACGTGACGCAACCTTTCGCTCTTTATTAGTCCTAGCAATCGGGTGTTCCTTTAGTTCTCCATAAGACACAGATCGTTGCAAAGGCTTCATCACGTCTTCCATATATTGACCAGCCATACCAGCGACAACCGATGAATACGGATAGGTCATACATGCCCTCTTTTGGTTGGATCGAGTGATACCATAGTCTAGCCAGATACGCGCCAGCTCTGCCTTAGTAATCTCATTTTTACCAAAGGCACTGGGATCATCTAAATCAACCACAAGTCTCTGTGTAACTTTGTCAGCAACAGTTTGGTAAAGGTCTGCCATTGTATCTTGTGGGACTAAGTTTACCAAAGCACCTTCCTCACTACGTGTCAAAAGACTGTAGTGCTGAACGCCACTGTTAGTTCCATCCAGAGAGATAGGAATGAAGCCAACAAAGTCGTCACCTTCCTCAAGATAACGTGCATATTCAAAGATTGCGGCTAACATCTGAAAAGGTTTGTCTGCACCTGACCATTGACCCAGACTGTTCTTGTAGTCTTTAGCCATGTCCAACAGCACACCCCCATTCTTGTCAAACCAAGCCACACGCTCATCAAGAGGTGCTTTGTCGATCTTCTCAAAGCCAGAGCAATTAGCTATATGTATCTTCAGCCACCTAATGTTCTGACCATCGACTACACGTCCCCTTTGAAACTGGAAGAGTGACTTAATGTGGTCGTCCCTATGGTAGTTGAAAGACGGAACCATGTTGTAGCGGCCTCTGAAGTCACATGCCCAAGGTATCGTGAAGTAATCATGGACTGCCAGTTCATTTGCTATCTGAAGGTCTTGCTTCATGACTGCTTCAGCACCTTTGACCCTGCGATCAGTGTTTCGCCACTCTCGCTGGTCTTCTTTGATGGCTTTCTTTAGCTCCTGACACATGGTCATGTGGTCTTTGGGTAGCCTTGGAAAGTCTGGTGTATCTCGCTTTGGAAACTTCCCAAATGACTGCCTAGTTTCCCAGCACCATTCGACAACTTCCAACATCTCCTCGTTGATGCATAGCCTCGTTTCTTGCAGTGCATTGAGTGCTCTAAAGTGCTCTGGAGTTTCACCCTTGAAGCTGTGATCTATGGCCTCAATCTGCTTGCTGGAAGCCCCTCTGACCAACTTGACAACCTCTGCTAGTCTCCAGTCCTTATAAGCCCCTGTGTGGAACCCTATCCACGGGTTTGGGGTGTCCATTGGAATGGGCTTTAGTAGCGGCTGTGACCATTGTAGGTACTCTTTGCTTTTCTCAATTTCGCGCTGGGCTTCCTGAGTAAAAGACAAACGAGTGATACTGTTTTTTGGTGTGGTGTACTGAGTGTCTTTTTGGAAAACATTACAATACTGAAAGATTGCTGAGATAACTGGTGCAGAGTTTGCTGTGCGTCTCTTTTTGTGCATCTTTTTGTCAGCTTTAGTTTCAGAGATACCAAAGTATACAGATTTGGTGCCATTCTTAGTCGCTATGTTCCTGAGTGCTTTCAGTCTTACATGTGCTGACGTGTGTGTTTTAGAGACCATATCAACAATGCGTTTATTGTTTCTATTTTGCTCTTCGTCTTCACTGTGAAGTAACTCAAGTGCTAAACACTCACGATCAATCAGACTTCCTATTTCCTGAGTGACTGCATTCATTGTCGTGTCTTTTAGGACTGCATTGTAACAAGTCTGTAAACCGATTAAGGCCAGCTGTCGTGGGTCTAAATGCATAAGGTCATTTAACCACGTTGGGCGGCGTCCTTTACCCCTTCTAGCTTCCTCGATGTCTTTGGATAAACCATCAGCCACTAAGTCTAAGACTTGCTTTAGTTGACTATATTCTGGTGCTTGCTCTGTGACGTTATCTGCCTGTTTGTACCTGTCTTCCCACTTTGTTTTGCCATCTTGGTGCATGGTCTTATTGTAGGCCTCTGAAATAGGGTTGGCCTCTGTGCTATCGTTGCTCATGTGTTGGCTCCCCCTGCTTTACTGGTTGCAACAGGTGGGGCAGTGTAAGGGTTACACCAGTTTGTCACTGGTCGCCCATGTCCGCCATTAATTATGCTTGATTTTGTTATTATTTTGACCATGTTTAGCCAAAAGAGTGTTTTATTATTATTTTTCATTGTTACTTTACTTCCCTTTTAAATTTCCATTCCAAACAGATCAGTCTGCTTGGCTTGTGGTCTTGCAATAGTTTTGCTTCGCTCTCCTCTCATTAGTTCTGCCATAGACCTTAGAGTATCAGGTTGGCTCTTTATGTATTTACGTGTCGTTGTGACGTCTCGGTGTCCTAAGTACAGGGCAACCAGTGAGTCATTAAATTCGCCACTGTTAGCCAGCGTGGTTGCACAGGTATGTCTAGTCGTGTGGAACGTGTAACGCCTGTCGTCGTTAAGCACTGCGCGTCTCATGTGCTTCCACCCCTTGTAGAACAACTTGCTATTCCAGTTCTTTGAGACATCAGTTCCTAGTTTCCTAATGGCTCTAAAAGTGCTCGAATTGATAGGCACAGTACGACTATCGCCGTTCTTAGTGTCAGCTAAGTAAACTGAGTAACCGCCTGTTTCATCAATAACTAGTGTGCTTTCGTTTATGCTTCTGATCTCCCCTATTCGCATTCCAGTGTGAATGCCAATGATCAGGTAAAACTCTAAGTCTCTGAAGTCAGCACTATTCCGAAAGTAGGCAGACATTAAATCTATTTGAGACTTTGTAAAGTACAGGGGTCTTTTGTTGCCTTTGACCTTGCGATACTTAAACTTGGGTACATGGCTAATGTGCTCCTCAGACACTGCATGACCAAAGACCTTAACTATCATAGCCCCATAGTGATTGATTGTATTATTAGACAGCCCCTGCTCCGTAAGACTGTCAAAGAAGTGGTGGATGTGGCTAGGCTTATAGTCGCCGATGCCCCTTGTCTCATAATCAGAGAAAGAGGCAAATCGCTCGGCTTTGGTGATGCTTCGGGCTCGGTGTGCTTCCCCATCCCAGATTAGCTTTGCGTCCATGTGGACTAACTCAAGAAATGTCATTGGACTGTCTCCCTTGTTGTTTATGTAAATTTATAAGTGCCCTGTGGTGTCCTCTTTGAAACTCATTGTCCGCTGGGTCTTGCTCGTAAAGCATTAGCGCACTTTCAATACAGTAGATGTCGCCTGACGCTACTGCTTCCCTTGCTGACTGCATTCCTAATGCATAATCAGCATTCATTTGTATTACTTCACCCATTTGCTTTCCTTCCGTAATGCTCACGAACTGCCATCTCTATTGCTCCAGCTTTGGCTTGCTCTAGTTCCTGTGGTGTTAATTTGTTAGCCATTGCTTGTGCTAGGCCAGATGCAGCTGAACTTTTTTCTACAGTGCTTGCTGTAAGGCTTCTGAACAAAGCGACTTGCATTGCTTCAACCGCTGTTTCTGCTGTGTAATCAATAATCATTGTAGTAAACCTCTTCGTAAACTGACGTCTTACCGCCAGTGATTTGTGCATAAAGTTTAGCGTGATGTTCAGCTGTTGCTCTGTCCGTGTAGGTTCTTAGGTCAACGCTGTACTTCTCGTCCTCAAGTAAAATGCGGTATCTTGTGATTTCCTCGGTCATTACCAACTCGCCTCCGTTTTAAATGCATTCTCTATGTCCCAGAATGCTTGATTAAGTTTCGAAATGTCTGTCAGGTATAAATCTTGGCATTCATTGATCATGTTAGTGACTGAAAATAAAACTGCCCTAGTATCAACTATTGCTTTTAACTGTCTTGGAGTAAGACCAGCCATAGCCTTCTTGTTAACCTCCAGTTCTTTCAAGTGCTCAATCTGGTACTCAGTTAATTTAGTTTTCTTCGCCATTCTTTTGTTCCTTCTTTGGTTTCATGCTTGATTGCATGAGCAAACCCAACGCCTTGACGCTGGGCTAACTGATGCAATCAACTGGCTAGTTCTCGCTGTATCTTTAGACCCTTGAGAAGCATTGCTTCAGCGTCTGCTTTCTGACCCCTTCTCAATCTCTCGTAAGCCCATGAGACCCAACCAGCGGCGTCGTGAGATAAGACCTCTGGTCGCTCGGCTGGGGTTGGCTCTGGCTTGCTCTCGACTGCCATTGCTCCCACTGAGTTTTGATTTAGGAATGCCAGCAAATCAGCCTTCATGACTGGAACATCAACCTCAATGTATTTACCATCGAGTTTTCTAGCGTCTGACTGAGTGCCTGCCCAGTCGCCGCGTTTGTTTGTGTAAAGTCTCATTTGATTTCTCCAGCAACTAGGCTCAAAATGTCTTCTTTGGCATCATCAATTCGACGCTGGCATTTATCTATTACATCTTGTTCTGGAGTTTCGGAGTTACGCTGTCGCACAATGGCTCTAGTCCAGCATTGGATAACCAAGATTTGATCAAGTATGTCAGTGTTAAGAGTGCTTTTCTTTACTTTCACTGGTGCTGGCTTTGCATTTAGTAGCCCTTGCATAATTGGGTTGTTCATTCTTTCGTTCCTTCTGTTGTCGTGGCTAAGTCCACTGGATGACCCACGCCGAAGCATGGGTGCACCAGTAGGCTCAGACTGTCAGATGACCTGATATGACAACTATGATTGAAACTGCGACACAGAATAGGAGGGCAAAGTCTGCCCAGAATTCTGGTGATGACATGCGGTTGATAAGGTCTCTCATGATAGCACCCCATAAGGCTCAATTTGCATCATCATCTTGAGTGCACCACGTTCGGCAGTCTTATAGCTACCATAAGAACGCGCCTTGATCACCTGACCGACTGGGTCAGCCTCGGTTGCATTGGCAATAATAGACACCCAATAGCTTGAGCCGTCTTGGGCGTAGCCACTGTTATCATTGAGAGTTGCTTTGAGTGTGCCCATGTAAAGGGTCTTTGGCTGTGCGTTGTTCATGCTACTTCTCCCACTTGTTCAGCGTGGAACTCTGTCACATAGTCAATCAATTCAGAGTTAAGGCTGTGAAGTAGTCCAGTTCCTAAGTAATCAACGATAACTTTCTGTGCATATCCGTAAGAACACTGTGCATCGTGTGCAATGTACTTAGTAAACTGTTCGATAACGAATGAGCGTAGTTTCTTGCGACTGTCTAAACACTCACCTATTCGCTTTAGGTTCTGTCTGTAGTGGTCTTCACCTAAGTAAGACCCATCGAGCCAGCAAGAGAACATTCTAATTGTGTGGTTGTCTCCAGCCATTATAAGAACATGGCTATCTACAGCTTCTTTTATTCCCTGTAGGTCTCTGATGATGTTGCTTTTGATTTCATTTGTCATTCTAGTGTTTCCTTCTTTTGATTAAGAAGGTACTTGCTGTCTGACTAATCCTTGACCCTTGTGGGGCGAGGGAAGCGACTGTTTCCGCCTTGTGTGCTTGGGGAGTTACAGTCCCCTGCCACACCTTGCGGCCTGTCGCCCATCTATAGTCATCGGGCAAATGCCTTCAGTGTACCCAAGGAATATCAAAAGATGACTCCCTCGTCAATGCATATATGGCAATTAATTGACCCTAGAATACTTGTGTCACCCTTTAGAACCCAGAACACAACCAGAGCCGACGACAGAGACCACAAAGCCAGACTATACAGGCTTGTGAAGGCCTTGGTAGAGCTACATCCTCCAGACTTCCCTTGAAGGCATGATGCTCCCAAGGCCTAGTATCTATAGACTACTAAAGACGACCTTCGAACATCCTCTCCATGACAAACAAAGCAAAGAACTAGAGAGACTATAGACAGGGAATAAGATGACTATAGATAACTATAGTACCTAAAGACTGGTTGTCTCTCTATTGATGTGGTGGTTGATGTCATTAGTCTGTCTGTTGTGTCTGGGGTATACTGGAACGCATAAGGACTTGAGATGGCTTAGGATGACTAAGGATGTCCCAATGTCTGTTGAATAGTCGAAAATGTCAGCCAGATAAATATTACAAATCAATGTCTAATGTCATGGGTTTGTCTTTCGTATTTACTACCAGATACCGAGGGATACATCATCCCTGCTACTTGCTTATCTATAGAAAACAACAGGTTACACAGGATAGCACTAGATTTTTTATAGGTTCACAGGATTTTAGACCCCCCGTACACTTAAAATAACATCAATTTCAAAAAGAAGGCTAAAGGTTGTTCTTGTTGTTGTTGTTGTTCGGCCTTCGAAACAAGAGCCATCCCCAGAAACACAACAGAGGAACCCCCAGATATGGCACTCGAAACAGGAACTTACATCAGCAGTCTCAACGCCTCAAACCCAGCCTCCACAGACGGCTTGGCGCAAGCTGATGACCACTTACGATTAATCAAGAGCACCCTTCTCTCCACATTACCCAACGTCACTGGTGCAATCACATCGACACACACAGAACTCAATGTTCTCGATGGTGTCACAGCGTCTACATCAGAGATCAATAAGCTAGACGGATTGACTGCCACGACAGCACAGATGAATACCCTAGCTGGAGGTGCGGCAGTGCCTACTGGTGGTATCATAATGTGGTCTGGATCAGTAGCATCCATACCCTCTGGTTGGGTCTTATGTAATGGTTCCAACAGTACCCCAGACCTTCGTAATCGTTTTGTGGTGGGTGCTGGTTTATCCTATGGTGTCAACGCTACTGGTGGTTCTACTACAGACTCTATAACAACTAACAGTGCTGGCGGTCATAACCACGGCGGTAACACTGGTTCAACAGCAGTTACAATACCTAGAGATGGTTGGGGTAACAGTGGGTCAAATTTTGGGACGTCAGTATCAGGTAGACTAATTGCTGGTACAGGCCAGACTGAGATAGGTGAGACACTAGAAAGCATAAAGCATGTTAGTGGCGACAGGTCTTTCTCCCATACCCACAGTATATCCACACAGGGCAACCACAACCATACGGCAACTGTAGACACAGTTCCCCCTTACTATGCCCTAGCATACATAATGAAAACATAAGAACGGAGTAAGTAGCCCATGACTAACCTCCCTATCCGTGGGCTTGGGTCTGTTGGTGTCGTTACGGACATCGACCCATACAGCCTACCCATCAATGCCTATACACGCGCCAAGAACGTCAGGTTCAACGAAGGTAAAGTAACGAGAGCACCAGTATACAGGAGCATCTCAGGCAACCTTACTGTCACTCCTAAGTTTATCTATGGGATTGATGCCCTCACGGGATTTGATACAGTTATAGTGGTGGATGATACCTTTGACATCTTTGAGATGTCTAATGGTGTCCTATCCCAGAAGTTCAACAGTTCACTGTCTGCATCTGCTATCACACCCGTGACAGCCACGATACTTGCGGACGTACAGTACATCAACAGAGCAACAACAGCCCCAGTACATAGAGTGCCCAGCGCAACTAACTTTACTGCGTTGCCTAACTGGCCTTCTGGTGTAACCACGACAGCTATTCGTTCATATGGTGACTTCTTGTTAGCACTAGGCACTATAGAAAGTGGCACGGCATTCCCTAACAGGGTTCGCTTTAGTGACCCAGTTCTAGCTAACCAAGTCCCTAGTACATGGGATGCCTCAGACTTAACCAACAGTGCTGGCTTTAATGACCTAGTGCAAATGAAGACCCCCATAGTTGATGGTGCAACCCTTGGCTCCAACTTCCTTGTCTACTCACAAGACCAAGTGTGGATGATGGAGTTTGTCGGTGGTGCATTCATATTTAACTTTAGAAAACTCTTTGACGATTCTGGGGTAATCAATCAGAACTGCATCCAAGAGATCGAAGGTAAACACTATGTCTTTGACAGGGATGACATCTATGTAACTGACGGAAACACACGCCAATCTATATGTGACGGAAGAATCCGTGACTATATCTTTAACGGCCTAGATAACTCCAAAGCAGACAAGTGTTTTGTCTTACACAACTCACTGCTTGAAGAGGTATACTTCTGTTACCACACGGGTGACGATATGGCTGAGTACGCAGAAGGCGACTCATGTAACCGAGCCGCTGTCTACAACTACAAAGAAGACATTTGGTCATTCTATGATTTACCTAACGTAGTTGCTGGTGCTCAAGCCAACGTAAACTCTGTGTCTTCATACGCGGACGCTACGACTACCTATGACAACGTAGGTGGATCATATCACACACAGGAAAGTCCTTATCAAAGACATCCACTTCTACTAGCGAAAGCTGGGGGTGGGGTAGCTAGCAGTAAGGTCTATGGTATCGACTTGATTGAAAAAGGGTCACTGTCACAGCCTATAGATACTGCTGTATCCAAGCCGTTCTTTCTTGAGCGAGTGGGTCTTGACCTTGATGACCAAGGCATACCCCTTACAGGCTACAAGATTATATCTAAGATTACACCACAGATTTCTACAGACAGTTCAGAAGGTAGCTTTGTGTTTACTTTTGGAGCCGCTGATTTACCACATGCCGCCCCTAACTATGGGTCGCCTGTAGGTTTTGATGCCCTGTACAACTACAAAGTGGATACTCGTATGTCAGGAAGATACCTGTCGTACAAGATGACCACTGGAGTAGACAAAGACTTCAACTTTACGGGTATGGATGTCGAGATCACTGTGACTGGTAGGAGATAACAATGGCTATCTCAGATAAAATTAATATGCTGGTGTCTGCTTATGTCAGGCGCACAGCACCAACACTTACTCCAGAGTTCCTCCCCAACTACTTACAGGAAGAACTAAGAGAAATAGAAGCGTCTATTAAATCACTAGCAGACGCAAGTACCCAAGTAACCGACAGAGAACCTACCAACCCAAGAAAGGGCATGGTGCGTTATGCTGTGTCACCTTGGGAACCAATCGGATCAGGCGTATCTAAACTTGTTGTCTACAATGGCACAGCTTGGGTTGCTGTATAAACAAAAGGAATATTATATGTGGGGCGCAATTATAGGTGCTGGAGCCAGCTTACTTGGCTCAAAGATGCAATCGAAAGCACAAGATAGAGCAAACGCGGCTAACATGGCCTCGTTTAACCAATATAAACCATACGTGGATAATAACTTATCTGGTTCTGAAGATGCGTTAGGTGGTGTCTTGAGCACTGGAGCCTACCAAGGCCAAACCCTAGCCGCACCTAACCAGTTCCAAACTGGCACTGCAAACACTATGGGTAACTTTGGCACTAACATGATGAACAGTGGTAATGCCATGATGGGCAATACAGCTGGCTTTGGTAACAACGCCAACTCATTGTACGGACAGTATCAAGGTATGTCAGAAGCGGCACAGCAAGACCGCCTTGGCAACGCTATGCAATACGCATCAGCAAACTCTGGTGGCCTAGTAGACGCCGCAATGCGTGATGACCGCCGTAACCTACAAGAAAACACTTTGACTGGCATAGACATGGCGGCAATGGGTTCTGGCAACATGAACTCTAGTCGCGCTGGTGTAGCAGAAGCAGTAGCTAACCGAGCATATGATGACAGACGTGCTGATGTAGCTACAAACATCCAGAATAGTCTAATAGACAGAAGTCTAAACCAACAGGCACAGCAGTTCAGTGACCAAGGTTCTGCATTGCAAGGTGCTGGACAAGCAAACCAAAGCATCCAAAGTGCTTATGGTGTTGGCATGAATACTCTAGGACAAGGTGCTAACTTCGGCATGAATGCTGGTAACTCCTTACAAGGCTACAACCAAGCAAACCTTAATGACCAGAGACAACGCTTCGAAGACCAGCGTGACTTTGAACTAGACCAGCGTAAAGGCTACCAGTCTGGTATCTTAGGTAAGGCTCCAGAGACTTCAAATAAGTTCCAAGCCAACATTAATAATCCGTATGCCGCCGCACTTGGTGGTGGTATGGCTGGCTTTGGTTTTCAGCAAGAGTATTTCCCACAAGCACAGCAAGGTACAGGGTCTTTCTTTAGAGGCCGTACAGCTAACCCACACATGA
>Ga0206126_10002139_pt1 | contig 22280 bp, 26 predicted proteins | sample Helgoland_Spring_5_FD_148621 | JGI IMG/M metagenome (GOLD analysis project Ga0206126, IMG submission 148621) | Pelagic subsurface seawater microbial communities from Kabeltonne, Helgoland, North Sea - Helgoland_Spring_Bloom_20160412_1 | ecosystem: Environmental > Aquatic > Marine > Epipelagic ...
AGCATAATTGAAACATGCAAAGCAAATAATGTGAACACATATAATTATTTACGATATTTATTTGAAAATATTCACAAAGCCAAAAATAAAGAAGAGCTGCGTGCAATCCTACCATACAACATAGATGCAAGCGATTTAGCTGAATCATAGAGTGCAGGGAAATTGACGCTTACAGTTGATAAGCTAAAAGAAGTGGGGTACTGGGATCCACATAACGTCACTGAGGATGCAGATTTAGGCATAAGGCTGTATCTTCATGGGTATAAAGTTCATTTAATCAATTCAACTACTTTAGAAGAAGCTCCGCATAGTGTATTTGTTTGGCTTGCGCAGAGAATACGATGGATTAAAGGTTTTATCCAAACATTATGTGTTTTCTCAAAAGCGAAGAAAGACTATAGTAAATTTGGATTTTTAAACGCAATTATAGTTTATATTTTCATAGGCCTTGCAACCTATAGCTTCTTTTGCGCCCCATGGTTAATGCTAGTTTTTATTTTTAATATAAATGATTATGTTTATTATTTATGGCTCATAAATAGCATAATTGCTATTTCATATATGTATATTGCAGTTTCTTGTATATTCATGCAGAAACGATCTATCATTCATAAATTGCTATTCATAGATTGGTTAGTTCTTATGTTATGGCCGATCTATTTTATTTTGCACTCCGTTGCAAGTCATCTTGCAATATGTGAGATTATTATTGCGCCTTTTAGGTGGAATAAAACTCCTCATGGGAAGGATATTGAGTCATTGCAAGTCATTAAATAGATCATATGCGAAATGGTAGTGTAGGCAATTTCTACACCATGCAAAAACAAAGCCTCTCTTAAATTCGAGCTGATTGCACAATCACTATTCTGTCTAGTCCCGCTACATCTTTTTTTGTAATTATTTCTTGGAAATTATATTTTTTACAAAGAGCAACAACAGCATCTCTTTGGTTGTATCCTATTTCAAGTATTAACTTACCCTCTGACTTAAGATATCTGGATGCTCCAGAAATTATAGCCTTATATGATACAAGGCCATTTTCAGATGCGTAAAGTGCTATTTCGGGTTCAAACTTTCTTGCCTCAACTGACATTTGGTCTATGTCTTGTTTTGAGATATATGGCGGATTACTTACAATATAATCATATTTATTAAAACTATCTTCTCTAGACTCTAGTTTGCTATACCAATCACTTGTAATAAAATCTATCTGCCTCTCAAGCTGATGAAGTTTGGCATTTTTTTTTGCTATACAAAGAGCTTTATTGCTAATATCAAGAGCAGTAATTTTTGATGCGCTGATGTTTTTAGCTAGCGCAATAGAAATTGCTCCGCTACCAGTGCCAAGTTCAAGTATTTTAATTGGCTTAGATTTATCATTTTTATTATGATCGCTAATTACATGATCTACTAATAATTCAGTCTCAGGGCGTGGAATAAGCACATTTTTATCTACAATAAAATCTAAACCATAAAGTTCTTGCTTTCCTATAATATATGCTACTGGCTCTCCAGACTTACGCCTTTTAATATATTCAAAAAAACTTTCCCTATGGCAATCAGGTAACTCCTCTTGGTAAGAAAGCAGTAGCTCTTCATGTGTGAGAGATAGGATTTTTGACAATAACAATCTTGCATCCAGTTCTGGTGTAGAACTCTCGGTCAAACTACTTTTTGATTTTTGTAACGCTTCTCTTATCTGCATAGGATTTATATTCTAATACTAATAATCCACTCTAATGAAATATAGACCATGTGCGGGTGCAGTACTGGCTGCTACCCTTCTGTCTTTAGTATCTAATACTTCTTTGATTTTTTCTGCTTTCCATTTTCCGCTCCCCACCATTATTAAACTACCTGTGATATTTCTTACCATGTGATGTAGAAACGAAAGAGATGAAAAATACAGCCTTATTTCACTCTCACCATTTTTTACAATTTCAATTTTATCTAGCGTCCTAATAGGCGAATTGGACTGGCACTCACTAGCACGAAAAGAGGTGAAATCGTGCCTACCTAGCAGATAATTCGCTCCTTTTTGCATCTCTTCTATATCAAGGAAATCTCTTATATGATATTCCAAGTCTTTATTAATAATGTTGACAGATCCTCTGTTGAGAATTTTGTAAACATAATGCCTAGCTTTGGCAGAAAAACGAGCATGAAAATCTGTATCCACCATTTTAGAGTCTACGACACCAATAGTATGTGGACGAGCAAAGTGATTAATAGAATACATAAGTTTCTTCAGATCATGCTCTTGCGATAAATCAAAATGTGCTACTTGACCATATGCATGAACTCCAGCATCCGTACGACCAGCGACAATCAGAGATACTCTCTCCTTAGTAAAAGCAAAGATTGCATCCTCAATAATCTTCTGCAGTGATAATGCTTCTTTTTGCCTTTGCCAACCGCAATATCCTTTGCCTAAATATTCTAATGTAATTTTATATCTATAACAGGACACTAGCTGCTTGGAGTACCAGATCCGCTTAAGAAACTGACCATTTTTTTTGATCTTGTTGGATGTTTTAACTTACGCAAAGCCTTTGCTTCAATCTGACGGATTCTTTCTCTGGTAACATTAAATTGCTGTCCTACCTCTTCCAAAGTGTGGTCAGTAGTTACACCAATACCGAATCTCATACGAAGCACACGTTCTTCTCTCGGAGTAAGAGTAGAAAGAATTCTTGTAGTTGTTTCACGTAAATTAGACTGAAAAGCAGCTTCACTTGGAAGTACAGCGTTTTTATCTTCAATAAAATCACCCAAATAACTACCCTCTTCATCACCAACAGGATTCTCAAGACTTACAGGCTCTTTGGCAATTTTCATTACTTTCTTCACCCGGTCTATAGGCATTGAGAGGCGAGCAGCTATCTCAGCTGGTGTAGGCTCATGTCCAAGTTCACTTACCATTTGACGAGTAGTACGTATAATTTTATTAATAGTTTCAATCATATGAACAGGAATACGAATAGTTCTAGCCTGATCTGCTATAGATCTGGTGATCGCTTGACGTATCCACCAGGTGGCATATGTTGAAAATTTAAATCCTCTACTATATTCAAATTTATCTACTGCCTTCATCAGGCCTATATTTCCTTCTTGGATTAGATCCAAGAATTGTAAACCACGATTAGCATATTTTTTTGCAATTGAAATAACTAGACGTAAATTTGCTTCAATCATTTCCTTCTTAGCTCTTGTAGACTGCCTTTCTCCCTTCTGAATAGCAGCTATAATACGCTTAAATTCTGGCATGCTAAGCCCAACCTTATCTTCTACATCTTTGATATCATCAAGAAACTGATTAATTGCTTCTTGTTCTTCAGATAAGAAATTTTTCCAAGAAACTTCTCTTTTCTTTTGAAGTTTAGCAATCCAATCTTCTGAGTTAGTAAAATTCGCATATTCTTTTAAAAAGCTCATGCGACTGACCTTATGCTTTTCTGCGAAATTTAATAGCTTGGTTTCCTTTGGTAATAATGTTTTGTTAACAGAATATATTTCTTCTAGCATTTCCTCCACTCTCTTTGAATGGAGATGCACCGAAGACACTTCTGCTATTAAATTTTTTAAATTCGTTTTATATGTTTTGTTCGTTTTTAAAGCTGATGCTTTAGCGCTTGATGCAAAATGCAACGCTGTTTCTGATAGAATATTGTCACAAATCTTTGCAAGATTTTCCATTTTATCAATCATAGAAGGAAGAAGCTCTGCTTCCATAGCAGATATGGACAAAGAATTACTTTCAACGTCTTGATCTGCCGATTCTTCGTCATCGCTTTCTTCTGAAGCCTCTTCTACATCCTGTAGAGATTCTTCCGTAACTAAATTTGCATCAAGATCTATTAGATCTCTGAGCATAATTTTTTCATTTGCAAGATCCTCAAACCATTTAATCATAGATTTCATGGCAAGTGGACTCTCACAGAGTGAATGTAACATCAATTCCTTTCCGTCATCTATTCTCTTTGCAATTTCTATTTCATTCTCACGCGAAAGTAATCCAACACCACCCATATCACGCAAATATAAACGCACAGGATCATCAGTAGATCCCGTATTATCTGCGGAATCTTCTTCAGATGTGCTAGATGATGGTCTATTTGAAACGGTTAATTCTTCATTCACATTGATATCAAGCTTGATATCTTCATTATCATCGTCATCAATGATATCAATTCCAGCTTCTGAGAATTTTGAAACTGCATTTTCTAACTCATCAATAGATAATTTGCTCGTCTTGGAAATAGATTTATTCAATTCGTCATAAGTTATAAATCCTTTCTTTTTTCCTTCTTGTACTAAATTTTCAAGATTATCGGAAGTTCCTTTATTAGAGCTAGTTTCCTTTTTGTCCATGAAATTGCTGAATTAATTATTTATAAAATTATCGCTTAAATACCTAAGCTCTTTAGAAATTTTTTGAATTTCTTTAAGATATGAAACAGAACGAGCTTGTGCCTGATCGTTATTTTCTCGCAATATGTCTTCGTACTCTTGCCTCAGAGTCAGAAAATAATGCTTCTTGCACAACCACTCCAAAAACTTCTCTTTTTCATTAAGACTCTTGAAATTCTTATCTAAAAATTCTACATCTAAGAATAAGGTATCGGCGTCCGATACTACTAAATAAGCGTCATGAAATCTAGTATTTTTTACATTACTCTTTATCACTTTGTCTAATTCTGGCTCTTGTGTGTCAGCAACATGTAGTATCCAATCCTTAAACTCATTAAGAGTCCGATTCTTTAATAATAAATTCACAAGAGAGTTTTTGTAATCTTCCTCAAGAATAACACCTGGATATTTAACCAAGAAGGAGCATATTGCGTACTCTAAAAATTCTAATTCTGAATATTTCTTAGATATAGTTTTGCCTATCTTTTTATTTACAACATCACCGTCACCTCCTTTACCCTTCTTACGAACTACTTTATCCCAAATCATCCCCTTAAAATAACGCTGAAAATTCACTTTGAGAGCATTATCCTGAATATTCGTACAATACCCCGTCAGCTTATATTCCAGAGACGCCACTGACTCTGCAGTCTTTAAAGCATTTTCGTTATTTGCAGCAAGAAATTCATTTTGCCATATCATTTCAGATAAGCTTATGCGTTTATTTAGCATATCTTTGAATGATGAACCATCTTTTGAACGCACGGCATCGTCTGGATCTAAACCAGAAGGCAAACAAATAAAAGATAAAGATTTATCTGGAGAAATATGAGGCAATCCTATATTTACCAACCTATTGCTCGCTCTAAGACCCGCATTATCTCCATCTAGGCAAACTATTATCTCATCAGATGAGCGCCATAATTTTTGCAAATGCTTCTCTGTTACTGACGTCCCGAGGCTAGCTACTGCGTGTTTAAAACCATGTTGATTAAGTGCTATAACATCCATATAGCCTTCCACAACTATATAGTAATTATCTTTATATGAATGACTAGTGGCTATATTTTCGCCATACATCATCTCTCCTTTCTTAAACACAATAGTTTCGGGGGAATTTATGTATTTTGGCATTGCGTCTCCCATTGCCCTTCCTCCAAATCCTACTACTTTGTTGTAGATATTTCTAATTGGGAACATTATGCGCTTATGAAATATTTCATAGATTTTTCCATCCTCCCTTCTGCCCATTAACCCAGCTTTTACTAGGTCTTTCAAAGGAATAGATTTTTTTGCAAAAAAATTCTCTAATACGCCACCACCAAGTGAATAACCAATTTCGAAATTCTTTATTACTCCTTCATTTAGCCCTCTTTGCTCTAGATATCTCTTGGCATTAGTATCTAGATTGCTTGCAAAAAATTGTGATGCCTGTTCTAAGATATTGTGAATATAATCTACTTCCTCATATTGCTTTTCTTGAGCCTTGGATATCTTGGGTAGTTCAATACCATTATCACCAGCAATTTTAATCGCAGCTTCTTTATAGCTAATACCACTTGTTTCTGATACAAAGCGTATTACATCTCCATGTGCGCTACATCCAAAACAATGGTAAAATCTTTTTGCATCATTAACAGTAAATGATGGCGTTTTTTCACTATGAAAAGGACATATGCCAAGATGCTCCCCACCTTTTTTCGTAAGAGCAACTTTCAGGCGCACAATATCAGATACACGCACAATGCTTCTGATATGATCATAAAATTCTAATGGAATTTTCATCGTAATACACCTTCAAACGCTAATATTACACTAGCCCTAAAACAAAAGTAGATGTTGCATAAGTTATAGGTATTAGCAAATTGTCGTTTACATTAATCTCCTTTGAGAAAAATTCAACAATAGTTGCGAGTAATGAGCTAATTATTATGATACCGAAGCTTGTACTATAACCTATCAAAAAATATGTAACTATGCTTATGAATATTGCAGAAACAAAAAATACTATCGAGCCTATATACGATTTTCCATTTGGAAGCGGTAATCCGTATCTTATTCCAATAATTGATGCAGAAGCATCTGAAATAATTAATATAAGCCACGAAGTAATTGCTAAGCCTTTTGAAAAAAATATACAGCTTATAAGAAATCCAAGGCCCATGTAAACACATCCCGTTAGCGAAGATTTCCCCCTTCTTTCTTCTGGGCGCAAGAATTTTCCTAAAAATTTATTGGTTACCCATTTAATATTCCCATCATAATGCCTATATATATCAACATAGAGTGTAAAGCATGTTAGTAATAACAAGATAGAACTCATGGTGAATTTTGATACAAACAAGTATGCGATTGGAAATATAATGCTGCAAAGGTGGAACGCTTTGCGCTTTATTTCAAAATTAAGTATCTCTGTATTATTCATAAACTATGCCAGTTTGACAAATTGTTACCGCATAAATATACTCCAAATCTTAATTTAAACAAGATGTAATAGCTATGATCAAGTTTCCAATTACTCAGAAGGGCTATGAAAAATTAGAGCAAGAAATTAAGCAGTTAAAATATACAGATCGTCCTGCAATCATTGAAGCAATTGCTACTGCAAGGGAATTTGGAGATCTATCAGAAAATGCGGAGTACCACGCAGCAAGAGAGAAACAGAGTTTTATGGAAGGAAGAATACTTGACCTTGAAGACAAGTTTTCTAGGGCAGATGTTATTGATATTTCAAAGCTTTCAAATGATAGTGTTAAATTTGGTGCAGCTGTAGAATTAATTGATGATGATACTGAAGAAGAATGTATCTATCATATCGTAGGTGAGTATGAAGCGGATATCTCAAGGCGTAGAATTTCTACAAAATCTCCTCTTGCCAAAGCACTGATAGGAAAAAAAGTCGGTGATGTTGCGGATGTATATACTCCGAAAGGTTCTAAAACTTACGAGATAACGAATATTCTTCTCAAAGAGTTAGAGTTAGATTAGTAATCAGACCTTTTAATTCTGTGATTTTTATGATAAAATTTGTCAATTTTAAAATTCTTAGGTAGCCATATGTCTAACATAGTAAATTTACCATCGATCAGCGGAAGTGATGGGTTTAGCAAATATTTGCGAGAAGTAAATGCAATAGCATCCCTTTCGCAAGAGGAAGAATTTATGTTAGCAAAATCTTATCTAGAAAAACATGATCTAGATGCTGCACATAAATTAGTAACTAGTCATTTAAAGCTCGTTGCCAAAATGGCTATGAAATATAAGAATTATGGACTTCCCATATCTGAGCTAGTCTCAGAAGGTAATATCGGATTAATGCAAGCTGTCAAAAAATACGACCCAGATACTGGTTATAGACTTTCTACATATGCAATGTGGTGGATTAAGGCATCTATCCAAGAATATGTTTTAAAATCTTGGTCGCTTGTAAAAATTGGTACTACTGCTGCGCAGAAGAAGTTATTTTTTAGCTTAGGAAAAGTCAAAAGAAAAATATCAAATCTCTATAATAGGTCAGTAAATGATGGAGATTATCAAGAAATAGCTGATGAGATTGGCGTTAGCGTGAAGGAGGTTGGAGAAATGAATACTCGCCTTTCTGGCGGGGGGGACACTTCATTAAATCGCTTTGTAGATCAGAATGACGACTCAAGCGGTGAAATGATAGATCTTCTTCCTGCTATCACCTCGTCTCAGGAGGATAAGCTATCAACTAAGCAGTTTTCTACAAATCGTAGCCAAATTCTATCTGAAGCTATGTGCGTATTAAATGAAAGGGAAGCGAAAATTCTTACTGCAAGAAAATTGAATGATAGTCCATCTACCTTAGATACTCTTAGCTGCGAGTATAGTATATCAAAAGAACGTGTACGCCAAATTGAAAGCAGAGCCTTCGAAAAGGTACAAGCTTATGTTTTGGATAAAATGACTTCTGATGGACAGATGAAGTTATACTAGACTGTATCGGTATATATTTGTAATGAGAGCTAAAATTAGTCTAAGAAATGTCTGCGTAAATGGCATTGATACTCATGCGAGATCTTCTACTATTCGCCAAATGCTCTTTACTAAAAACAGCATTTTATCCACTAAAATTCCAATATTAAAAAATATCAATTTTGATGCAAAAGATGGAGACAGAATTGGTATCTTAGGTTCAAACGGCAGTGGGAAGTCATCTTTACTCAAAGTGATTTCTGGAAATTATCCTATTCACTCCGGAACATGCATAGTAGAAGGCAGGGTTGCTCCGCTCGTTGAAATGGGAGCAGGCTTTGATGATGAACTATCAGGAAGACAGAATATTAAACTCAGCTATGCTTGTAGAGGTAAATTAGCAGAATATTCAAAAGATGTTGAAGAAAAAATTATAGATTTTGCGGAACTAGATGAAAAAATCGATTTGCCATTAAAAACATATTCTTCTGGCATGCGAATAAGACTCGCCTTTGCGTCGGTGATCTTTCAACAGCCAGATATTTTGTTACTGGATGAGGTATTTGCTACCGGAGATGCTGGGTTCATAGAGAAGTCACGCATGATGATGAAAAAGAAATGGGATGAAGTTCCTATAGCTATTTTTGTTTCTCATTCTGCCAAAGAGATATCCGATCTTTGCAATAAATGCTTTATCATGGATAAGGGAGAGTTGATTGATGTCGGTAATACCGACAGAATGATTGATAAATACCAAAAAGAAATTTTGCATTTAAAGGAATCTAGCTCATGATTAAAGCAGAAATTAACAGGATATTCGATAAATACTACTTTCTAACATCCTTCATTATTGCAAGTAATTCAATAACTCGCCAATATAGAGATTCATTTTTAGGCATTTTGTGGACGGTGATACAACCATCAATGCAGGTTATAATTTATGCTGTAGTTTTTTCCACTATAATGCGTTTTCCTGTAGAAAATTATATCGTATATTTGATAAGCGGCGTGGTATTGTGGGGTTTTATTTCTTCTTCTTTGATAGGAGCATCAAACTCTCTTATTTCCCAGCATGATATTATAAAAAGATGCATGATCTCAAAAACAATCTTTCCTATTGCAGAAGTCTTGCGCAGTTTATATACATACCTGGTTTCCTTCTTAGTTATGTATATTCTAATATTATTATTTACCACTCACAATATTGGTTCTGCAATAATTTTATTTCCCTTATATTTGGGAGCGATAGTCATAACTTTATTCTCACTATCTATTGCTTTGGCTTTTTTAACTCCATATATTCGAGACGTAGGGGATTTTGTAAATACAGCTTTGAATATATCTTTTTGGCTTACTCCAATTGTGTATCCTATAGAAATGATACCCGAAAATAAGAGATTTTTATTTGAGTTCAATCCATTTTATATTCTGGTTAGACCTATTATAACAATAATTTACAATAATCAGATTCCAACTATATATCAAACCGTCTCTTTAACTTTTTTAGCCCTAGTTAGCATCGTGGTCAGCTATGTGATATACAGACTTTGCAGAAGGAATTATGTATATTATCTCTAATAAAAATTTATAACGGATAGTATCTAGTAGATTAAGCTGAAGTTTGTACAGAATGGTATGTATAGTCAATTTAGAAAGATAAAAACAAAATTATATTCTGCTTCTATATATTCAAGACGGGACTTAAGCACGAGGAATGAAACTTATAAATAATATGTGAGTGAAGAGTAACGACATCTCAATTCAAAATAAATTGACTTTAACACCCCGCAAAAGAGCGCTTCTCTTATTTATCAAATCTCTCAACAGCTTCCTGAATAAGAGATTTTGCTTTTCTAGCATCTTCCCATCCAACGACTTTTACCCACTTACCTTTTTCAAGTTTTTTATAATACTCAAAAAAGTGATTTATCTTGCGCTTTAGCATATCAGGGACATCATCAATATCTTGGATTGAATCATATGTAGGATCTATCTTAGAAATAGGTAATGCAAGTATTTTCTCATCCATGCCAGACTCATCTTCCATGATTAGTACGCCAACTGGACGCACTGTAATGATCGATGCTGGTAAAAGAGGATACTGAGATATCACAAGCACATCTGCTGGATCTCCATCATTTGAAAGAGTGTGAGGAATAAAACCGTAATTACATGGGTAAGACATAGAAACGGGTATAAAACGATCCACAACGATTGCACCTGCATCCTTATCAAATTCATATTTCACAGGATTGTCATTCATAGGGATTTCAATAATTATATTAAAATCTCCATTTTTCGTTTTTGCTGGAATTTTATCTATATTCATTCTTACAATTTCTTGCTATTTAAGATATTTTTTCTAAGGTGATATAAAACGAAGCGCCTTCTATTCTTTCAATAAAAAGAAAAATCGAGCCAAACTCAACTTAATCTACTAATGATAGTATTCACTATAAGCTTTTTGTTAGACATGCATCGCAAACATGACTCCATCACCACATCGTAGCAATTAAGCTTGCTTAGCTTTAAAACGCTTATTCACTTTATTAATGACAAGGACTCTGCCTTTTCTTCTAACTAGCCTGCAATTTTTATCTCTGTCTTTCAAAGACTTCAAGGACTTAACAATCTTCATCTTACTCTCTACGGATATTATTCAAAAAATAATGATTTCACCGAGCATTATAATCATTGTTGTAACAATGGTCAAGTTAGAACTAATTTACCAAAATTATAACTTTCTACTACCTCATTTGCAATTTTTATTCATTTGGTGATATTATTCAGCTGTATTAATGCAAGTTTATGAATTTATGACTATAAAAGTTCTTTCAAATAGTACTATAAATAAAATTTCTGCAGGGGAGGTTATTGAAAGACCCTCATCAGTGGTAAAAGAGCTTGTGGAAAATGCAATTGATGCTAAAGCTACAAAAATTTCTATCCTTTTAGAAGCTGCTGGAAAGAATTTAATTACAATAAAAGATAATGGCGCTGGCATGAGCAAAGAAGATCTTGCTCTTGCAATCCAGAGGCATGCTAAGTCAAAGCTTGATGAAGATGATTTGTTAAACATAAATAGTTTTGGTTTTCGTGGGGAAGCCTTACCATCTATCTGCGCAATCAGTAAGTTTAAAATTACTTCTAAAAAACAAAATGCCAATTCTGCCCACTCTCTTACTGTCACTGGTGGAGTAATTGATCCTATCATTCCAGCTGTTTGCAACGAAGGTACTATAATTGAGGTACGAGATTTATTTTTTGCAACACCAGCAAGGCTTAAATTCCTGCGTACTGACAGAACAGAGTTAAATTCATCTATCTCTGTGATTAAAAAACTTGCCCTTGCGCATCCAAGTATCGCTTTTACTTTAACTCATAATGGAAAGGAGCTAATCAAAGTGCGAGATAGGAAAGATTCAACCTCCGATAATATAGAAAATAGAATTAATGAAATTATAGGAATGGAATTTATCGAAAATTCTTCTGAAGTTTCTCACGTGCGGGAAGGGCTAGAGATTTACGGATATACATCTCTCCCAACATATAATAGAGCTTCCGCTGAAGATCAATTTCTATTCATCAATAATAGACCTGTTAAAGATAAAATACTAAATATAGCTCTGAAAATTGCCTATCAAGATTATCTAGCTCGTGATCGCCATCCAATATCCGTCTTATTTTTAAAGATGAACCCGCATTTTGTTGATGTGAACGTACATCCCGCTAAAACCGAAGTGCGTTTTCATGATCCAAGTCTAATTCGTGGATTAGTTATAAGCGCCATTAAAGATGCACTAAATAATTCTAGTGACAGAGTATCAAATGCTCCGTCCAACATTGCAATAAATTATATGCAAAATACTGGCAAAATTATAGATAGTAGCGTTAGTGAATCTACGCAAAATACTCAAGGCAGATTTTACATGCCTTCTTATAATTCGGCTAAAAAGAATACATCCATTGCTACTCCTGAAATTGATTATACACTCAGCCAAAACAATAGTTTATTCGAAAGTAGACCGCATTCTATTGTTGAAGAAGATAATTCTAATAAAGAATTAGAGAAACAGAGTAATAATGCGTGTTTTCCACTTGGAGCAGCAAAGGCTCAGCTACATGGAACATATATAATATCTCAAACAGATGATAGCATCGTTATCACAGATCAGCATGCAGCACATGAACGTATCGGTTATGAAAATATCAAAAAACAAATAGAGAAGAATGGTTTAACAAAGCAACGCATGTTAATCCCTGAAGTTGTGGAACTACCAGACTCAAAACGTGCAGAATTACTGGAAGAAAATAAAAAAATTCTATCAAATCTTGCGCTTACTATTGAAAAATTTGGAGAGAAGTCAATCATCGTATCAGAAATACCGAGCTTGCTAGGAGACATCAATCCGTCAAAACTCATATTAGATTTGGCTGATCACCTTTCTGAGTTCGGGGCAAATGTAGCACTAACAGAATTGATTGAACATGTGACAGAAACCTATGCATGTCATTACTCCATAAGGGCTGGCAGAAAACTCAATAGCGAAGAAATGAATGGATTATTACGTCAAACGGAAGAGACTCCTTTTTCTGGTCAGTGTAATCATGGAAGGCAAACATATGTCGAGCTTAAACTGCAAGATATTGAAAAGCTATTTGGTCGTAGATAAGGTTAAGATTAGTTTATGATCAACTGGATATCTTTACCTGATTTGTCTGAATATAAAAAAACAATACAACTCATGGAGCAAAAACTCTCTGGTGTTATATCAGGTAAAGCAAAAGAAACTGTCTTTTTTCTTGAGCATTCAGATACATATACAGCTGGCGCTAGCTATGATCCAGAAGAACTATTAGATGCAAATAGCGATATACCAATCATCTACACAAATAGAGGAGGAAAATTTACTTATCATGGGGAAGGTCAAAGAGTTATATACCCTATTTTAGACCTTAGAAAACCTTCTAGAAAACGTGATATCAAATTATATGTCAGGAATTTAGAAAAATGGATGATTAACTCTCTTGTTCATTTGGGATTAAAAGCATTTTCAATTAAAGATAGGGTAGGCATCTGGGTAATGGTAAACGATGTGCCATCAAAAATCGCAGCTATAGGAGTTAGAGTCAGAAAATGGGTTACGTATCACGGTATTGCGATAAATATCTCAACAGACCTTAGTAAATATTCAAAAATAATTCCTTGTGGAATTTCAGATTATCCCGTTACATCTTTAAAACAGCTTGGAATTAAAATATCAATGCAGGATTTTGATAAGATTCTAAAGGAGGAATTTGCAAAAATATTCTAAAAAGCAAAATCTACTTTGAATTTCCTTTCATTCCACAAGTGATTTTTTCTGGGTCGCTCCGCACGTGACTACCTAAGGGAGCTATACGGAATCTTGTAACAAAAGAAGAATCAACCTCCAGGCTCTAGAGATCTCGTATAACTCGCAAAGAGCTCGTTTACGAGATGACGGGCTGGAGGATTTTCAGCCGATCAATAGCCATGCAACAACGCCGGTCGCATGCGAGATGACAGGTTTAACGAAAATTACTAGCATAACTTTTCTTGTGCAACTTAGTTTTTTTAGGCTGAATTACTTCGTAAGAATAATGATTCTTATCAGCAAATTTTATAGCTGACTCTAGATTATCGAAAGAGATGCGCACCTCATTTCCCATATCCTTTGATGTTGTTCTTCCAAAATACGATTCTTTGTACCTTGCATTTGGCTCTCTTACGTACTCCATCAACCAATCGCCTTCATTCTTTCCGTATTGCATTGAAGATCTTGCTGGCTTTGAAATTCTCACTTGCATATCAAAAATAAATATTGTTTAATCTGAGTCACGAACTAAATACTTATTTTATCTTATGTCTGATCCTAAAGCTATCGAAAAAATGAGTTTTGAGTCTGCACTGTCTGAGCTTGAGGAGATAGTGAGGGGTATTGATTCAGGTAGTCAAGAGCTCACAGACGCAGTCAATAGCTTTGAACGTGGTGTTCTTCTTAAGAAACATTGCGAATCAATGCTAAAAAAAGCCAAGATGAAAATTGAAAAAATTTCTGACACTTCAGGAGGTGTAGCAGATATATCTACATCAGACCTATAGCTTATGATGAAGCGAATAGTAAAAATTAAATTATTTATTGCTCTTACCGTTTCTGTCCTTGCTATAAGCGTTTCAGCTTTCCTTGTACCTTGCATGTTTTTGCCTGGTGAGCTCAATGAAGAGAAAGTTATTGTAATTAAATCAGGAATGACAATAGGGGAAATCAGCTCATTGCTTCTAGATGAAAAAGTTATAAAACACGATCAAGTATTCGAGATAGTAAGCCATATATATTCTTACTATTCGCCTCTAAAAAGCGGTGAATATAAGCTAACCAAGCATATCACTCCGTATCAAGTAATGCGCAAGCTTGCTATTGGTAAGTCTGTTATCCATCGTTTGTTTATTCCAGAAGGGTCTTCTGTACATGAAATTATTGATATACTAAATAACAATGAAAGATTGATAGGCAAGATTAGCGGAATCATTCCAGAAGGATACTTGATGCCATCTACATATCATTATAGTTATGGTGATCAAAGAGAGCATATTATTAGCCAGATGCGCAAGAATATGTCTACCACGCTTAGCAAAGTAATGTTAAAATTGCCACTCACTTCTACGCTAAAAACGAGAAAAGACATATTAACTCTAGCTTCTATAATCGAAAAAGAAGCAGGTAATAATGAAGAGAAATCTAAGATAGCAGCGGTATTTATTAATCGCTTAAAAAAAGGTATGAAGCTTCAGGCAGATCCTACAACTATATATGCTATAACAGAAGGTAAGTACAAACTGGAGCGCCCCTTGAATCGTAAAGATTTAACTATAAAATCTCCGTATAATACTTATTATGTCTATGGACTACCTAAAGGTCCTATTTCATGCCCCAGCAAAACGTCATTGGAAGCAACTATCAACCCTGCAAAAATAGACGATTTATATTTCGTAGTGAATGGATGTGGGGGGCATAACTTCTCTAAAACCCTGAAGGAACATAATAGTAATATTCAAAAGTTTAAAGAAAAACGAAGAGGTAAAAAAAACTATTGCCCGAATACTGATTGATTTGTATTATCACTGATTGATTATGCTTCGTTTATAATCTCAATAAGGCCAGGTAGCAAAGTGGTAATGCCGTGGACTGCAAATCCTCTATTCGCCGGTTCGATTCCGGCTCTGGCCTCCATATTTATGTTATAGTCAATTTAGAAAGATAAGAACAAAATTACATTTTGCTTTTATACATTCAAGACGAGACTAGGCATGAGTAATGAAAGTTTGGAAAATAATGGACCAGGGGAAGTAATAATTGACAACCAATAGCTCCATTTTTAAATAACTATATGAAATATATTGAGCAATTCTTAGAAACTTCACTTGCAGAACGTGGAATTTCTCATAATACTTTGGTAAGTTACAGACGGGATCTCTTAGATCTTCATGAATTTCTGTTAGAACATAATTTATCTGAACTTAATATAACTGCTACCAATATTGACAAATACATTACATATTGCGCTGATAAGACAATCTCTCCACGTTCTATTAATAGAAAAATCTCTACTTTAAAAAGTTATTATTATTTCCTAATTAGCGAAAATTATACAAAATATAATCCTTTGCTCACTGTTGATTTGCCGAAATATAGCAATAAGCTACCATCTATTTTATCACTCGAAGACATAAAACGCCTATTAGATTCTTGTAAGCAAGATAATTCTTCGCATTCTATTAGGCTAAATGCCATGATACATCTAATATATGCAAGTGGACTCAGAGTTTCCGAGTTAGTTTCTCTTAAGCTTGCAGATGTAACGACAGGCCCTGACAATTTTAAAATGAGAAAAATATTTTCTGTAAAAGGAAAGGGAAAGAAAGAAAGAGTAGTTGTAATTAATGAAAAAGCTATATCTGTTATTGAGAAATATTTGGGAATTATAGATAATTTTGCTAAATCTAAATCCCAACCATATTTATTTCCGACACGCTCTGCTAGTGGTCATATGACAAGGCAGAATTTCGCTAAATCTCTGAAGAAATCAAGCATTAGCAGTGGATTAGATCCAGATATCGTCTCCCCTCATATATTAAGGCACAGCTTTGCTAGCCACTTACTTGAAGGAGGAGCAGATCTTCGGGCAATACAAGAGTTACTCGGACACTCTGACATTAGCACAACTCAGATATATACTCATCTTCAAACCAAGCACTTAAAGGAAGCTCTACAAAAATTCCACCCTCTTGGTAAAGCGTCCCAAGACATATAATTTGATTCTTAGTCGGTTGGCTCTTTTTTGCTTTGTACTAACCATCTTATTGCTTTATCATCGGTTTTTTTAAGGACTCAAATGACTATAAACATTATCGGCGGAGGACTTGCAGGCTCTGAGGCTGCATGGCAAGCTGCGAATCTTGGTATTAAAGTTAATTTATATGAAATGCGTGATGGCAAGAAAAAAACTCCTGCGCATCATACAGATAAACTTGCAGAACTTGTTTGCTCAAACTCTTTTAGGAATGATGAGATCTCAAGTGCAATTGGCTTACTACATGAAGAGATGCGTAAATTAAACTCTTTAATCATAAAGGCAGCAGATAAAACAAAAGTTCCAGCAGGATCTGCTCTTGCAATGGATAGAGATCTTTTTGCAAATCTAGTAACAGAAGAAATTGCAAATCATCCTAATATCAATGTTATTAGAAATGAAGTTGATGAATTATCCAGTGATGGTATGTGGATAGTTGCTACTGGTCCTTTGACTTCTGATTCTTTAAGCAAGAAAATTATGGAGATTACTGGGGAAGATAAATTAGCATTTTTCGATGCAATCGCTCCTATAGTTTACAAAGATTCCATCAATTTCGATATTGCTTGGTTTCAATCAAGATATAATAAAATTGGCCCAGATGGTGATGGCAAAGATTACATCAATTGCCCGATGGATAAGGATCAGTACTACAACTTCATAGATGCATTACTAGATGGTGACAAAACCGAATTTAAAGAATGGGAAAAAAATACCCCATACTTTAATGGTTGCCTACCAATAGAAGTAATGGCTCAAAGAGGCAGAGATACTTTAAGATTTGGTCCCATGAAACCTGTTGGTCTGACTAATCCTAATGCCACAGATAAAAAACCATATGCTGTTATACAGCTTCGGCAGGATAATGCTCTTGGAAGTTTGTATAACATAGTTGGATTTCAGACAAAACTTAAATATGGAGCTCAGAAGGAAATATTTTCAAAAATTCCTGCACTTGAAAATGCTGAATTTGCAAGACTTGGAGGGCTTCATAGAAATACTTTTATAAATAGCCCTAAATTATTAGGACCTAAATTGACACTCAAAAACAGACAAAATATTAAGTTCGCAGGGCAAATTACAGGTGTTGAAGGATATGTTGAAAGTTCTGCTATTGGACTACTTGCTGGTATTTTTTCAGCCTATGAAATAAATAATAAAGAAGTCACAGATGTTCCTTTAGAATCTGCAATAGGTAGTTTGCTTTCTCACCTAACTCTGGGTGCGAATGAGTCAACCTTTCAACCTATGAATATAAATTTCGGATTAATTCCACCTCTAGATTCACGTATCAAGTCTAAAAAAGAAAGATATACTGCACTCTCTAACAGAGCATTAAAAGCCTTGGATAGTTGGATAGTAGAGAATGACTTATCAAAGGGCAGCGATTAAGCTAATCTATTATAAATAGCCTTATCTTAGTTGCTTATTTTATTAATACTATTTTTTCAAAAAATGTTCAAAAATTTCTTTATCAGATATTGAGTTATTTTTTGTTTCAGAAAAATATGTATGTACAAGTTTTTCAACAGATTCAGACAATTCAACCTGTATTGATTGAGCAACTTTAGATTTATGAGTATCAATAGATTTGATAGCTTGCTCCTTTTTTCTATCAAACACTAAATCCATCTTTTTTATTTTTTCCTGCAGGAGTTCTTCTGTGGACCCTTTGGCATTACTGAGCATTTTTTGCTTTCTATCTTCAAAGCCATTCATTTCCCCTTGTATATTTTCTAACAAAATCTTTGCATCTTGCTTTAATTTCTCTGTCTCTGAAAATTTTTTCTTGATGTCTGCTATACGCATATCAAGAGATGCAATAATAGCCTTCCTTATTGGCTTATAGGCAAAATATAAAAATATTGCAAAGCAGAGAGCAATTACAAAATTTTCATCTAGTAATGTATACATTATGATATTTTTTTATAAACTTTTTTAAGCAGATCCATATCAGCTGGCACATCTGTAAATTTCTTTATAATAAACGCTGAAAGATTGATAGTTGACTCCGCTTTGTTGCTACGAAAATCCTCAATATAAGAATCAAGCTGATCAAGAGCTGCAGATTTTTCCTTAGCAATAATCGCTGACAGAGTTTTACTTTGGTTTTTGCGATAAGATTCCAAGGTCTGATCCATATGATGATGCATCTCTTGGGTAAGCATAGCAATTTCAGACAAACCACTAGCTCGAACCTCCTCTAAATCACTTACCTTTTCGCTATATATCTTTGTATCGTCTATATTATCATCTACATATCTATTTCTGGAAGACAGTATAGACTCAGCCCTTGGCACTATAAAACGACTAACCAACAAATATAAAAACCCAAAAATTAACGCAAGCCAAAATACTTGCGAACTAACTGAGGAAATATCAAATTGAGGCATAGTTTCAAAATAATTCTATGTAAAGATTAACAACATTGCTATCACGAATGAAAATAACCCCATAGCTTCTGCAAGACCGGCACCTATGAACGCCATTCTCTGAAGTTGTTCACTGGCTGATGGGTTACGTGCAATCGCACCAAGTAGAGATCCGAAGATATTCCCTACCCCTATTGCAGCACCAAGCATACCAAATGCCATAAGTCCTGCACCTATAAATTTAAAAGCCATTACTGTTTCCATAATTTTCTTCCTTTTATCCAGTTAATAAACAATACAACCTATACCATACAGTTCCCCAGCTAAGGCTATATAAATGATCAAGATTAAAAGCTATTTACTCCAGCTAATGCAAATTAATCGCATCATTCAAATATACACAGGATAATATAGTGAATATATAAGCCTGTAATATAGAGACGAATATCTCGAAACCTATCAAAACGACTATAAATGGTATAGGTAAAAACTTCAAGTATATTGCCATTGATAATACAAATCCTGCTACCACTTTAAGCAATACATGACCTGCTACCATATTTGCGGCCAAACGAAGAGAAAGACTCACAGGGCGAGCAAGATATGCAAATAACTCTATGACTATCATAAGAGGTGCAAGCCACCAAGGCGTGCCATGTGGCAAGAATAGAGAGAAAAAATGCGTTCCATGCAAATATAGTCCAAGTATAGTAACTAGTAGAAATATCATCATAGCAATCGCAAAGGTGATTGACATGTGGCTAGTTACCGTAAAACCATATGGAATCATTCCTAATAGATTACATGTTAGAATGAACATAAAAAGAGTAAAAATGAGTGGTATGAATTTACGACCAGCCACACCAACGTTCTGATGTAGCATACTCTCTATCATTCCATACATAACCTCACCACTCATCTGCATGCGAGAAGGTACTAATTTCTTTTTCCTGAATGCAATAGCAAAATAAAACACAACAAATGACGCAGACAGCATCATGAAAATAGCTGAATTGGTCACGCTAATATCATGACCAAAAATATCTATCTCTAGTATTTTTTTTACCGCAAACTGTTCTAAAGGACTATGATGCATTATTTTATATATCTATTCCATATTGACTTAAAAGATGCAATTATACCAAGCACTAGACAAAGTATAAGGAAAAGAGGTTTAGAATCAAACATATTATCAAAAAACAGTCCCATTATTACCCCAACTATCACCCCCGCTAATAGTTCAACTGCAACATTAAATGCCCCGCTGTTACTTGTAGTAGGTGCATTATCCTTACTTTTCTTTGTTGTGTGTTTTTTAAGCCTATCTTTAATGTCAGATATATCAGGAATATTTTTTTGATCCACAACAATTTTGTAATTTTATTTTTCCCCTATGAACTTCAGTAACGTGCTTTTAAAGCCAGCCTTCTCTCTAGTCTTTAGCAAGAGTTCGCTTATCACTTCTCTTTGAAGTTCTATATTTTTTTAGTTAAGATTTTTGCTATCAAAAGATCATTTGCATTTTTAATCTGATTTTTATATCTCAAAATACCCAATATGCTAGAGATAAAGAATAATATTATTTTATAATATCAGAGACTTACTTTAATTTTTTATCTATTTCACTTGAGAGATCTTCAATAGTATACGGCATAGAAAAATGCTCTCCATTAATAAAGAAACTAGGCGTACCCATAAAACTCGGCTCTCTTGTAACAAATTTGGTGTTTTCTAATAAAATAAAATTTAGGTTCTGATTGTTTAAACATTTTTCATATTCTATCTGTGAGATTCCACCAGCCATTCCTAGATTTGTTAACTCATTGCGATAATTTTTGGTAAAAGCCCAATTATCTTGACGCTCTAAAATAATATCCATAAATTTAACGTAATTATCTTTATCCCCTTTGCATCTTGCCAAGATTGTTGCATCAAAATCCTGTTTATTTCCAATAAATTCTCTCATAACGTAAGCTATTTTACCAGTGTCAATATATTTCCTTTTTACTTCAGGAAACACTCGTTTGTGATAATAAGAACATGCAGGACATGTAGGAGAAAAATATTCAAGTAATACTATTTTTGCATCTTCATTGCCAAAAATGATGTCATCAGGTTCAATAGCGAATCCTCGTATGTGTGTTACTTCTTCTTTTACTACTTCTTTCTTTTGTTGTTGAGATTTCTTTGCTGTATTATCTTTACAATCCTCAAGCTCTTTTGTGTAATCCTTTATCTGATCTTCAGCTGGCGAATCTGGAGTATTAGTATCACCGCAACCTGAAAGAAGCGTACCAATAAAAAGAAAGGAAATAAATCTCAACAACATGTTTTTACGTAAGTTACTATCACACACGGCTGAATATAAACACAATATTTACTCAAGTACAACTAGCTATGCGTTGATAATAAGAAAAAACATACGTTTTTTCTTATAGTATAGCTAATTCATCAAATAACCGCGCATCAATAGCTTAGTTTCACATCTAAATTTATTCATTGACGTTACTATCTGTTTTGATATAGTGCCATTTATGCAACCTAAGGTTTAAATACTAATGCAAATAGTAATCTTATCTGGTGGAAGTGGAAGTCGTCTTTGGCCTGCATCTAATACTCAACCCCCAAAACCTTTTATTAGGATGGAAGACGGTCTTACACTAATACAAAAAACATTTATTCGTGTTAGTAATATCAAGCAAGTGCAAAACATAATTGTAATAACAAATTACATGTATGCTGAGCGAGTAAAAGGCGAGTATGCTAAAATCTCAAATTCAAAATCACTTCCCAAACTTCATTTAATTCTAGAGCCAATGGGAAAAGATACGGCTCTCCCGCAATAAATGGTGTCAGTGCTAACGTAAAGTGTACCACCCATTTGCACCAAAAGTGTACCAGTAAAAATGGTCACTAAATCAATAGTGTAAATGTTAATATCGGCTGATTTTAATTTAGGAGCAGCCGTACAATATGATAGGTACATCAATGTATACAACGATATTAACCTTGTACAAACAAGGAGTCAGTCAAAGACAGATTGCAAAAACTACTAATACTCATGGAAGTGTAATTAAATTAGCGTATAATAAAAAAATAATATATCATAAAGCCATGCAGTAAAAATGGTAGATTATTATGACGACAAGATACAGAGTTACATTTGAGATTTATGACGAATCAATGGAA